>Ga0160444_100086_pt1 | contig 121166 bp, 112 predicted proteins | sample HID1972K_E1MG_FD_108232 | JGI IMG/M metagenome (GOLD analysis project Ga0160444, IMG submission 108232) | Enriched pill bug-associated microbial communities from UW Madison campus, WI, USA - HID1972K_E1 MG | ecosystem: Host-associated > Arthropoda: Insects > Digestive system > Unclassified ... | reverse complement strand
CTGCTTGGTCAGCACCGCATCTTCCAGCGCGCGGTGGGCCGCCAGCAGCGATACCAGGCCCGGCGCCTCGAACACGATGCGGCCCTTCAGGCCGATCACGGTGTCGCCGGTGTAGACGCCGCGACCGACGCCATACGGGGCGAACAGCGTGTTGAGCCTGGCCAGGATCTGCTCACCCGGCAGCGCCTTGCCATCCAGCTCGACCGCCTCGCCTTCAACGAACTTCAGGGTCACCGTCAACGCTTCGGACGGCCATTCGCTGCGCGGCGCGCACCAGCCACGCGCACCCTCGCCCGGGGTTTCCCAGCGGTCGATCTCGCCGCCGGACATGGTCACGCCGAGCAGGTTCTCGTTGATGGTGTAGGCCTGCTGCCTGGCGCGCACGCCGAAGCCGCGTTCTTCCAGGTACTTCTGCTCGTAGGCGCGGGTCTGGGTGTGTTCCTTCTGGATCTCGCGGATCGGCGCGATGATCTGGTAGTCGCCCAGTGCCTTCACTGCCAGGTCGAAGCGGACCTGGTCGTTGCCCATGCCGGTGCAGCCGTGGGCGATGATGCGGGTGCCCAGCTCGGCGGCGCGCTTGAGCGCGGCATCGACGATCAGGTAACGGTCGGACACCAGCAGCGGATACTGGCCCTGGTAACCTTCGCCGGCCCACACGAACGGCTTGACGAAGCCATTCCAGATGGCCGGGCCGCCATCGACGGTCTGGTGGCTGGCCACGCCCAGTTCGGCGGCACGCTTCTCGATGAAATCGCGCTCTTCGTCGTCCACGCCGCCGGTGTCGGCGAACACGGTATGCACGTTGTAGCCGCGCTCCTGCAGGTACGGCACGCAGAAGCTGGTATCGAGGCCGCCGGAGAAGGCGAGGACGACGTCTTTGTTGCTCATGGGGTCAGGTCCAGTTGGGTGGCGTTGCGCCGGGCCATGCCCGGCGGAAATAGGAAGAAAACCGAAGCCGGCTCCATGGCCGGCCGTGCTCAGCGGCCCGCCAGCGCGGCCATGATCGCCTTCTGCACATGCAGCCGGTTGCCGGCCTCGTTGATGGCGATGCACTGCGGCGAGTCCATCACCGCGTCGGTGGCCTTTACATTCCGGCGCAGCGGCAGGCAGTGGCTGAAGACGCCATTGTTGGTCAACGCCATCTTCCGCTCGTCGACGATGAAGTGCTTGTACTGGTCGCGGATCGGCTTCTCCGGTTCCCAGTTGCCGAAGAACGGCAGTGCGCCCCAGCTCTTGGCATACACCACGTCGGCGCCGGCGTAGGCGCTTTCGATATCGTGGCTGACCTTCAGCGAACCGCCGCTCTCGGCGACATTCTGCTCGGCCCAGCCCATGTAGCGCTCGTCGAGGATGTAATCGGCGGTCGGGCACAGCAGGGTCACGTCCATGCCCATGCGGGTGGCGATGGTCAGCGCCGAGTTGGCCACCGCGGTGTTCAGCGGCCTGGGGTGGTAGGTCCAGGTCAGCACGTACTTCTTCCCGCGCAGGTCCGGAGTACCGAAATGCTCCTGCAGCGCCATCACATGCGCGAGTTCCTGGCACGGATGGGTGATGGTCTCCATGTTGATCACCGGCACCGGCGAATACTTCGCGAAGCTCTTCAGCACGGTGTCCTCGCGGTCCACCGCCCAGTCCACGAACTTCGGGAATGCACGCACCGCGATCAGGTCGCAGTAGCTCCCCAGCACCCTGGCCACTTCAGCGATGTGCTCCTCGGTGTCACCGTCCATCACCGTGCCGAGGTTGAATTCGATCGGCCACGCGTCCTTGCCCGGCTGCAGCACCACCGCATGCGCGCCCAGCTGGAACGCACCGAGCTCGAAGCTGGTGCGGGTGCGCATGGACGGATTGAAGAACACCAGCGCGATCGACTTGCCCTTGAGCTGGTCGCCGAGCTTGTTGCGCTTGAACAGCGCGGCCTGGGTCAGCAGCGCGTCGAGTTCGCTGCGGCTCCAGTCCTGGGTGTTCAGGAAGTGCTTGGGAGACATCATCGTTCCTTGCGTGGGCGGCGCCGGCAGCCAGGGGCATTCGGTGCACGGTGGAGGGGAAGATCGAGGTTTTCAGGTCGCGGAAACGAAAAAACCCAGCCGGGGGGCTGGGTTTTTTCCGAACAGACAGCACGAAGCTCCGGTCACCCAGCGAATATGTGGGATTCCGGTCGGCGCGCACGCGACGTCATGCCGGTGGCCTGGCGGGCGGCGCTGGTGTCGTGCTGGAAGTCGGTGGCGTTCATTTCCGCCCATGGTGGCATGGGCGATGGTGCGGTGCAAGAGGCACGCTCAGGGATTGCCGGTCGCACCCTGCTCCGCCCCGACCCAGGGCGTGATCGAGACGCGGATCTTCAGCCGGTTTCCCGGGTCTTCCGGCAACCGCGAACGGTACTTGGTGCCCTTGTAGACATAATCCACGTCGTAGGCGATCGGGCGACGGAACTCGCGCCCGACCGGCACGATGCGGCAGTCCCGGGTCAGCATCGGGGCGTTGCTGGCCGGCGCCTCCGCCGCCGCCACCGGCATGCCGTCGGCATCATGGTCGCCGGGCTTGAAGATCGAACGCACCGAGTCCCAGAAGCGCCCGAAGCGTCCTTTCTCCTCCACCGGCTCTTCGCCGGTGACGTTCACCGGGGCCAGCGTGCGGGTGGTGACCGGTTCGCAGTGTTCTTCGGTACGGGTGGCGCGCAGGGTCTGGAAGACCGGCTCGACGTTGAGCACCTGGGCGTAATCGAACTTCAGGTTCTCCACGATCACCACCCGGTTGCGCGGCTCGCCCTCGTTGGACTGGGCCATCGCGGGCGCGGCCAGCAGCCAGGCCAGCGCGGTCGTCAGGGGGGTTCTCATCGGCAACGGGTTCCAGGGCACGGCGATAGTGTAGGCAGCGCGGACGCCAAAGGCCTGAACCTTACCCGTCCGCCGCGTGTCCGGCCAGCCCACCGCCCCCCTGGCAGGTCCCGCGGTACTCGGCGGCGCCCTGCGGCGCTAGAATCAACCGCTTGTCCCCGAACGCCCCCGCCATGACCCTGCGCCTGCACAACACCCTGACGCGCCAGCTCGAAACGTTCGTCCCGCTCGATCCGGCCTGTCCGACCCTGTATGTGTGCGGACCGACGGTCTACAACTACGTGCACATCGGCAACGCACGCGGCCCGGTGGTGTTCGGCGTGCTGGCCGCGCTGCTGCGGCGGCGCTTCGGCAGCCTGCGCTACGCGCGCAACATCACCGACGTGGACGACAAGATCAACACCGCCGCGCGCGAGCAGGGGGTGCCGATCAGCGCGATCACCGAGCGCTTCGCCGCCGCCTACCGCGACGACATGGCCGCGCTCGGCGTGGCCGCGCCGGACATCGAACCTGAGGTGACCGCGCACATGCCACAGATCATCGCGATGATCGAGCAGCTGGTGGAAAGCGGCCATGCCTACGCCGCCGAAGGCCATGTGCTGTTCGCGGTGGCGACCTTCGAGGGCTACGGCCGGCTGTCGCGCCGCGATCCGGAGGAAATGCTCGCCGGCGCCCGCGTCGAGGTCGCGCCGTACAAGCGCGATCCGGGCGACTTCGTGCTGTGGAAGCCCTCCGGTGACGACCTGCCCGGCTGGCCATCGCCATGGGGCCGTGGCCGGCCCGGCTGGCACATCGAATGCTCGGCGATGGCGGCCGCGCACCTGGGCGACACCATCGACATCCACGCCGGCGGCGTGGACCTGCAGTTCCCGCACCATGAGAACGAGATCGCGCAGAGCGAGTGCGCGCATGGCGGTGCGGTGTTCGCCCGTTACTGGCTGCACAACGGCATGCTCAACTTCGGCGGCGCCAAGATGAGCAAGTCGCTGGGCAACATCGAGCGCGTGCACGACCTGGTCCGCCAGCACCCACCGGAGGCGCTGCGGCTTGCCCTGCTGTCGGCGCATTACCGGCAGCCGCTGGACTGGTCCGATGCGGTGATCGAGCAGGCCGGGCGCACGCTTGACCGCCTGTACGGCACGCTGCGCGACCTTGCCGGCGTGAGCGCGGACGCGGTGATCCCCGCTGCTGTCGAGGAAGCGCTGGACGACGATCTCAACACCCCGCTTGCACTGGCCGAACTGGCGCGCATCGCCGGCGAGGCACGCAGGGCCGGCGACACCACGACCCGGGCGCGGCTGAAAAGCGAACTGCTGGGTGCTGGCCTTGCGCTCGGGCTGCTGCAGCAGGATCCCGCCGAGTGGTTCGGCACCACCGCAGGCGACAGCGACGACGATGCGCGCATCCAGGCGCTGATCGACGAACGCAGCGCGGCCAAGAAGGCCCGCGATTTCGCCCGTGCCGACGCGCTGCGCGACCAGCTCGCCGCCGAGGGCATCGTGCTGGAAGACACCGCGCAGGGCGTGCGCTGGGCGAGGAAGCGTTCCTAGCCGACCACGCGTCGGCTCCACCGGCCGACGGCACATCATGACCAGAAGAGTGAAATGACCAACTCCCCTTTCCCGCTCGAACCCACCGCCGCCGAAGCGCAGGCGGCCATCGCCGATGAGTTCTCGTTCTTCGGCGACTGGTCCGAGCGCTACCAGTACCTGATCGACCTGGGCCGCAAGCTGCCCGCCTTCCCGGAACCGTGGAAGACCGAGGAACACCGCCTGCTGGGTTGCCAGTCGATGGTGTGGATCGTTCCGGAAGGCAACGCGGACAACCTGCGCTTCCATGCCATCAGCGATTCGGCGATCGTCTCCGGCCTGATCTTCCTCGCCCTGCGCGTGTACTCCGGCCGCAGCGCCGACGAGATCCTCGCCACCGAGCCGACCTACATCCAGGACATCGGCCTGTCCCGCCATCTCTCGCCGACCCGCAGCAATGGCGTGGCGGCGATGCTCGCCTTCATCCGCGAAACCGCACAGGCCCAGCTGCAGCCGGGCCGCGGGTGAGCGCCGCCGTTCCCAGCGACGAGAGCGTGCGCGCCCTGCTCGGTCGTCCCGGTTTCGGCAAGCTGCTGGCTTACCGCATCTTCGCGATGCTGTCCTACCAGGTGGTGGCTGTCACCGTCGGCTGGCACATCTACGAGGTCACCCGCAATCCCTTCTCGCTGGGCCTGGTTGGCCTGGCCGAAGTGCTGCCCTTCTTCTGCGTGGCCCCGTTCGCCGGTTACCTGGTGGACCACCTGCCGCGGCGGCGGCTGGGCATGGCGGCCTGCACCGGCCTGGTCGCGACGGCGCTGGTGTTGTGTGCGGTCGCGCTGGACCTGCTGCCGTTCCATGGCGTGTGGCCGATCTACGCCGCGATCGCGCTGACCGGCATGGTCCGCGCGTTCCTGTCGCCGATCTACAACGCACTGTTCGCGCGCGTGCTCGAGCGCGGCCAGTTCGCGCGCGGCGCCGGCGTCGGCAGCGTGTTCTTCCAGGCCGGCATGGTGATCGGGCCGGCACTCGGTGGCGTCCTGGTCGGCTGGGGCGGCAAGGGCATGGCCTACGCGGCGGCCACCGCATTCGCGCTGGTCGCGATGGCGTGCCTGGCCACCCTGAAAGTCAGCGAACCGGTACACGAAGGCCCGGCCGCACCGATCTTCCGCAGCATCGCCGAGGGCGCGCGGTTCGTGGTCGGCAACCGCATCATGGTCGGTGCGATGGCGCTGGACATGTTTTCAGTGCTGCTGGGCGGCGTGGTGGCGATGCTGCCGGCGTTCCTGCAGGAGATCCTGCACCATGGTCCGGAAGGACTCGGCGTGCTGCGCGCGGCGCCGGCCCTGGGTTCGATCGCGGTCGGGCTGTGGCTGGCGCGGCATCCGCTGCACAAGCATGCCGGACGCGTGCTGCTGTCCGCGGTGGCTGGCTTCGGGCTGTGCGTGATCGGCTTCGGCCTGTCGGAACACTTCTGGCTTTCGGCGCTGATCCTGCTGTTCTATGGCGCCTTCGACGGGGTGTCGGTGGTAGTGCGCTCGACCATCCTGCAGCTGGCGACGCCGGAAGAAATGCGTGGCCGGGTCTCGTCGATCAACGGCATTTTCATCAGCTCCTCCAACGAGCTCGGCGCGTTCTACGCCGGCACCATGGCCAGGCTGCTCGGCCTGGTGCCAGCGGTGGTGCTGGGTGGCTTCGCGGTGCTCAGCGTAGCCGGCATCACGGCATGGAAGAATCCAACGCTGCGCCGGTTGAACCTGCGCGACCTGACCTGAGCTGACCGGCGCGCTGGCGGCAGAGCCGACCGAGGGTCGGCTGACGGGGCTTCGCGGCAATCCTGGAAACCAAGGTGACGACCAACGGTCGTCGCCCACTGGGCACCGTGTCGTCACCCACCGGGACGTGGTGACATCACCCACCGGGCGTTGTGGCCTCGCCCCCAGCAAAAGACTTCAGCCACCGCAGCCCTGCAGCTTGAGCTTCTGCCCCTGGCGCACGCTGTACGCCGGCGCCTTCACTCCGTTCGCGCGTGCAAGGGCCGGCAGGTCGCACTGGAACTTCGCCGCGATCCTGCCCAGCGTCTCGCCCTTGGCCACGGTATGCGTACGCACCGGCCTGGCCCGTGCCGCGGCCGGCCGCGGTGCCGCTACCGGCGCGCTGGGCGTGGTCGCCACCACGCTGGCTTCGGCAGCGGCCACCGGTACCACACCGCCGACCGCGACGTTGCCGGTGAAGCTGGCCGCGCTCGGCCGCACGATCGCCGCGTTGAGGTCGGCGGTGATCAGCGTGCGCGCCAGGTCCGCGCGCGGGCCGCTGATGCAGCTGCGCGCGTACAGGCCGGCAATGCGGGTCGTGGCATTGATCAGCGTGCCCGCCGGGATCCAGCCATCCGCTTCGTATCGCGGGTTGAGGTTGCGCAGCGTGCGCATGTAGCCATCGCGCGTACCGTGGCTGCCCAGGCAGATGGTCAACTCGTAGATCGTGGTCGACTTCGCCAGCCGCAGCGTGGCCGGCTGCGCGTTGATCTTCGGGAACTCCACGCCGTACTGCTGCGGGTGCAGGAAGATCCACGCCGCGGCGATCACCATCGGCACATAGTCCTTGGTTTCGGCCGGGAACTGGTTGTACACGCTGTCCACCCAGAAGCCCTGCCCGCCGCTCTGCTTGAACACGCGACCGGCGCGGCCTTCGCCACCGTTGTAACCGGCCAGCGACAGCTCCACGTTGTTGTTGAGCTGGCGCAGGCGCTCGTTGAGATAGGTGGCGCTGGCCTCGGCGGCACTGCGTGCGTCGAAGCGGGTATCGAAGCCGGTACCATCCGGTCCCAGCCCGAAACGGCGGCCGGTGGCCGGCATGAACTGCATCAGCCCGGCAGCACCCGCACGCGAGGATGCGTGCACGCGGCCGTTGGATTCCTTGGCCATGATCCCGAACAACAGGGCTTCGGGCAGGCCACGCTTCTCCCACTCCGGCCACATCACCGCGCGCAGGTTCTGGTAATTCTCGTAGCTGGTCAGCAGCGCCGGACGCATGTCGGTGAGCCAGCGACGGATACCCGCCTGGATGGCCGGGTTGTACTCCACCATGCTGTCGAAGGCATGCCGCTTGTCGTTGAGCAGCGCGGCCGCGCGCGCGGCTTCGGGGACATCCGCGGTCAGCGGGCCGATATGGTCCGGATCGGCCTGCAGTGGATCGCCAGTTTCGTCGGCCACCGCGTCCTCGCCCTGTGCATCGGCATCGCGCTTGAGCAGGCGCTTGTAGGCCGCCAGCAGCGTGCTCGGCTGGCAACCCTTCTGGCCTACGCACTCGCTGAGCACGTCCTCCATGTCCTCCAGCGCGGCATCGGCCTCGCCCGCGCCCCTGGGGTCGGCGTTGGCCACCTGCACCAGCGCGTCGGTATACCGCTTTTCCGCTGCGTCCATGCGCTGCTGCAGGGCTTCGACCTTCGCCCGGTCGCGGTTGGAGACGCGCTGCGCATGGGCATCGGGAACGGCGACGAGCAGGCTGGCCACGGCCAGGACGGGCAAGCCGCGAGCAAGCAGGACAGGAACGGGCATTATTGGCACTGTGTGCGAAACAGGCAGGCAGAGTAGCGGTGCCGCCAAGGTCCGGGCAACCCGGCCGCCGTCCCCGCTGCGCTGGCCGTTAACATTGCGCGTATTCATTACAGAGGGCTGACCATGGATCCGATTCTGCTCGGCAAGGGCACCACCGACGATATCCCGGTCACTCTGCTCCCGGAACTGGGCAACCGCCATGGCCTGGTGGCCGGCGCGACCGGCACCGGCAAGACGGTGACGCTGATGACGCTTGCCGAAGGATTCTCGCGGATCGGTGTCCCGGTGTTCCTGGCCGACGTCAAGGGCGATGTATCCGGCCTGGCCGTGCCCGGCACCGCCACCGACGCGCTGCTGCAGCGCGCTGCGCAGATCGGCGTGGCCGACTACGCGCCGTCGGCCAGCCCGGTCATTTTCTGGGACCTGTACGGCAAGCTCGGGCACCCGGTGCGCACCACCGTGAGCGAGATGGGCCCGACCCTGCTTTCGCGCATCCTGGAACTCAACGACACCCAGTCCGGCGTGCTGGACATCGTGTTCAAGCTGGCCGACGACCGCGGCCTGCTGCTGCTCGACCTGGACGACCTGCGCGCCCTGCTCGGCCTGGTCGCCGAAGAACGCAAGGACATCTCCACCGGATATGGCCTGGTCAGCGCGCAGTCGGTGGCGGCGATCCAGCGCGCGCTGCTGCGCCTGTCGCAGGACGGCGGCGAAGCCTTCTTCGGCGAGCCCGCGCTGGAGCTGGCCGACCTGATGCGCGTCAACCACGATGGGCGCGGGGTGATCGGCATCCTGGCGGCCAACCAGCTGGTGCTCAAGCCCAGGCTGTATTCCACCTTCCTGCTGTGGCTGCTGTCGGAACTGTTCGAGACGCTGCCCGAAATCGGCGACATGGAAAAACCCGGACTGGTGTTCATCTTCGACGAGGCGCACCTGTTGTTCAACGATGCGCCGACCGCGCTGGTGCAGCGTATCGAGCAGGTGGTGCGGCTGATCCGTTCAAAGGGCGTGGGCGTGTATTTCTGCTCGCAGTTCCCGGACGACGTGCCGGCCAACATCCTCGGCCAGCTCGGCAACCGCGTGCAGCACGCGCTGCGCGCCTTTACCCCGCGCGACCAGAAGGCGGTGAAGACCGCTGCCGAGACCTTCGCGCCGAACCCCGGGCTGGACGTGGTGCGCACGCTGTCGCAGCTGGGAACCGGCGAGGCGCTGGTATCCACCCTGCAGGGCAAGGGCGTGCCGATGCCGGTGCAGCAGACGATGATCGTCCCGCCGCGCTGCCGGATGGGACCGGCCACCGATGCCGAACGTGCGCAGGTCCGTGCGGGCAGTCCGGTAGGCCATCGTTACGACACCGCGATCAACCGCGAGTCGGCCGCCGAACTGCTGGCGCAGCGCGCGCGGCAAGCGGTCGAGCACGCCGATGCACCCAGGGCGCGAAGCCGGCAGCAGGACGAAACCCAGGACGGAGGCTTCGGGCAGTCGGTCAAGGACGCCATCTTCGGCACGCGACGGCGCCAGGGCATGCTCGAGACCATGGCCAAGCAGACTACGCGCACCATCGGCACCCGGCTCGGCAACCAGATCGTGCGCGGCATCCTGGGAGGCATCTTCGGCGGCAAGCGCTAGGGCCGACCGCCGACCGCCGACCGCCGACCGCCGACCGCCGACCGCGTAAGCTAGCGGCATTCATTCGTGGCAGAGAGCCGTAGATGTCGCGTTGGCGTCCCCCCGCAGAAAAAAGCACCGCCCTGATCACCTCCAGCGGCCATGCCCGGCTGAAAGCCGAGCTCGACGAGCTGTGGCGCGTGCGCCGTCCGGAGGTGGTCAAGGCACTGGCCGCGGCCGCCGCCGAAGGCGACCGTTCCGAGAATGCCGAGTACACCTACCGCAAGAAGCAGCTGGGCGAGATCGACCGCCGCGTGCGTTACCTGAGCAAGCGGCTGGAAGCGCTGCGCGTGGTCGATGGCGAACCCAGCGATCCGCAGGCGGTGTTCTTCGGCGCGTGGATCGAACTGGAGAACGTGGACAGCGGCGAGCTCAGCCGCTACCGCATCGTCGGCCCGGACGAGACCGATGCCGGCGCGGGCTGGATCAGCATCGATTCGCCGCTGGCGCGTGCGTTGCTGAAGAAGCGCGTGGACGACGAGTTCGAGGTCGAGCTGCCCGGCGGCCGCCACACCTTCGCGGTGCTGGCCGTGACATACACCGGTTAGAGCCGGCGCAACCCGACAGCCCGCCGTTACGCGGCAATCGGTCGCGGGTAGACACGTCCATCGCGCAGCGGCCGGAAATAATCGGCCTGTGCATGGAACGCCGGCGCCCGTGCAGGGTGCCAGCCGGGGATGCCGGCCAACGGCAAGGGACGCAGCTGCAGCGGATCGGTGAGCGCCCTGCTCTCGGCAATCGCCCGCGCCGCCGCTTCGATGCAGGTCGCATCATCAGCGCCCTGCACCACCAGGCACTTGCCGACCAGCAGGCGACCCGGCAGCAGTGCCTGTTCCATCAGCGCGTGCCCGAACACCGCGGTGATGGCGATGGCCTCCTGGCGCCAGTGCGCCGGATCGAACAGCGCCTCCCAATCGTGCGCATCCCACGCAGCGAGCACGGCTGCATCCTGCACACGCACGACCACGCCGGTTTCATCGAACTGGGTCAGCGCCGCCTGCGCGCGATCCCTCCGGCCCGGCCCCATCAACTCGATATGCCGGCACTGGCGCGCGTTGAGCGAGCGCTTGAGCTGCGGATAACACGCCCATGCCAGGGCATTGAACAGGTCATGCCAGTTGCAGGCGCGGGTAGCGATGCGACCCTGCGCGATACGCTGTTCGTAATGCAGGCCGTCCGCCAGCAACGCCGCATCCTGCTCGACCAGCTGCTTGCCAGGCAACGCCAGCCGCGCATCGAGCTGCGCGATGCTGGGCCACCCGGACGCGTCCAGCAGGTCGCGGAAAGATGCCAGGCCCCGGAACAACGGATGGTCGAAACAGGCCATATCCACCGCCGAACGGGGCGGTGGCACGAAACGTCGCCGGCCACCCCCATCGCGGGCGCGGGCCGTCTCCGGGATCACAGCACCTTGAGGTCGAAGGGACGGCGCATCGGTTCCGGCTGCAGGGCGTCGCCGAACAGGTCATGCTCGTCGCTCTCGGTGATCTCGACATCGACGAAATCGCCGACCCGCAGCGTTACCTCGTCCGCGTTCTGGATATGGACCAGGCCATCGATCTCCGGCGCATCGGCCTTCGAGCGCGCCACCGCGATGTCGCCCTCGATGGCATCGACCAGGCACTGCTGCACGCTGCCGATCTTCGCCTCCAGCCGGGCCGCCGAAATGCGGGCCTGCTTGTCCATGAAGCGCGCCAGGCGCTCCTGCTTCACTTCTTCCGGCACCGGATCCGGCAAGGCGTTGGCGGTGGCGCCTTCGACCGGCGAGTACGCGAACGCGCCGACGCGGTCCAGCTGCGCTTCATCCAGGAATGCCAGCAGCTCCTCGAACTCGGCCTCGGTTTCGCCCGGAAAGCCGACGATGAAGGTCGAACGCACGGTGATGTCGGGCGCGATGCGGCGCCAGTTCTGTACGCGCTCCAGCGTCTTCTCGACGGCGCCGGGACGCTTCATCAGTCGCAGGATCCGCGGGCTGGCGTGCTGGAACGGGATGTCCAGGTACGGCAGGATGCGGTTTTCCGCCATCAGCGGCACCATCTCGTCCACGTGCGGATACGGGTAGACATAGTGCATGCGCACCCACGCATCCAGCTCGGACAGGCCTTCACACAGCGACTTCATGCGTGTCTGGTACGCCTTGTCGCGCCACATGCGTTCGGCGTACTTCACGTCCACGCCATAGGCCGAGGTGTCCTGCGATACCACCAGCAGTTCGCGCACGCCGCCGCGCACCAGCCGCTCGGCTTCGCGCAGCACTTCATCCACCGGCCGCGAAACCAGCTTGCCACGCATCGAGGGAATGATGCAGAAGCTGCAATGGTGGTTGCAGCCTTCGGAAATCTTCAGGTACGCATAATGGCGCGGGGTCAGCTTCACACCGTAATCCGGGGTGAGGTCCACGAACGGATCGTGGCGTGGCGGAATGGCCGCGTGCACCGCTTCCATCACGCTCAGGTAGTCCTGCGGACCCGAAACCGCCAGCACATTCGGGTAGGCCTCGCGGATCTGTTCCGGGCGCTTGCCGAGGCACCCGGTGACGATGACCTTGCCGTTCGCGTTCATCGCCTCGCCAATGGCATCCAGCGATTCGGCGACCGCCGAGTCGATGAAGCCACAGGTATTGACGACCACCACATCGGCGGCGTCGTAGGTGGGGACGATGTCGTAGCCCTCCACCCGCAGCTGGGTGAGGATGCGTTCGGAGTCGACGAGGGCCTTCGGGCAGCCGAGGCTGACGAAGCCGACTTTGGGGTTCAGCTGGGACATGTTCGTGCTCTGGGGGCCTGGGCCGGGCATGGCCTGGGGGCCTGGATCGGAGAAGTATACCGGGCATCCCGCATCGACCATGAATCGCCGGCCATCGCGCGCTGACAGGGCGCTAACCGGCGCGCGGAGGATAATGGCTCCCTACTTGCAACCAAGAGGTTCGCGGACATGGCTGAGTGGATCACGCTGGATACCCATTACGGCAAGGCACGCGCATGGGAGGTCCTGCCGGAAGGCACGCCGCGCGCCGGGCTGGTGATCGTGCAGGAGATTTTCGGCGTCAACCCGCACATGCGCTCGGTGGCCGAGCGGTTTGCCGCTGAAGGCTATGCCGTGCTGGCGCCGTCGTTCTTCGACCTGCTCGATGACGGCACCGACGCGCCCCCACGCGAACTGGGGTACGACGACCAGGGCATGCAGAGCGGACTGGCGGCGGTGAAGGAACTGGGCATGGAAAAACCGCTCGCGCTGGTGCGCGCCGCCGCCACCCACCTGGCGTCGCGTGGAAAGGTCGGCACGGTCGGTTACTGCTGGGGTGGCACGGTCGCCCTGCTGGCCGCACTCCGATTGGGGCTGCCCTCGGTGAGCTACTACGGCGCGCGCAACGTACAGTTCCTGGACGAGACGCCCAAGGCGCCGGTCATGTTCCATTTTGGCGCACAGGACAAGAGCATTCCGCCGGAAGACGTCGCCAGGCACCGTGAAAAGCTGCCGAACATGGAGACCTTCGTGTACCCGGCCAACCATGCCTTCAACCGCGACGTCGGACCTGCGTATGATCCGGACAGCGCCGCACTGGCGCTGCAACGCACCCTGGAATTCTTCAAGGAGCATCTTGGATGAGCGATTTTGAACTGGATTCGCGCCTGGCCACCGACAGTGTGCTGGTCGCCGAAGGACCGTTGTCCCAGATCCGGCTGATGAACGATGAGCGCTATCCGTGGCTGGTGCTGGTGCCCCGGCTGCCCGGCGTCATCGAGTGGATCGACCTTGATGGCGCGCAGCAGGACAAGCTGCGCACCGAGCTCAACCGCGTCTCCAGGGCCCTGAAGGTCGAGGATGGGGTACAGAAGATCAACATCGGCGCGCTGGGCAACATCGTGCGCCAGCTGCACTTCCATGTCATTGGCCGCCACGAGGGCGATCCCGCGTGGCCAGCGCCGGTGTGGGGACATGGGCAGGCGCACCGGTTCGCACCGGAAGTTCTGGAACAACGTGTCCAGCACTGGAAGGACAAGCTAGGATATCCGGCCCAGTCCTGAGCGTTCGCAGACCCCGATGCGTTTCAATCTTGTCGCCGCCATCCTGCTGATCCTGGTCGGGCTGTTCATGCTCGCCACCAACCTCGGTTGGACCAATATGAACTTCACCCGCCTGCTGGCCACCTGGTGGCCGGTGGGCCTGGTGGCCCTTGGCATCGGCATGTTGTTCGGCCGCGGGAAGTAAAAGGTCACCCGGCCAACGGCCGGGTGCTGCCGAAGATCTGGATAGTCCGGCCCTGCGGGTGCCGGCCGCCAAGCGCTGGCCGGCCTGATCGCCCCGCTGTCAGGTGCGCGGCAGGGTCACGCCGGTCTGCCCCTGGTACTTGCCGCCACGATCCTTGTACGACGTCTCGCAGATGTCGTCCTGGTCGGCCTGGAAGAACAGCATCTGCGCCACGCCTTCGTTGGCGTAGATGCGCGCCGGCAACGGCGTGGTGTTGCTGAATTCCAGGGTCACGTGCCCTTCCCACTCCGGCTCCAGCGGCGTCACGTTGACGATGATGCCGCAGCGCGCGTAGGTGCTCTTGCCCAGGCACACCACCAGCGTGTCGCGGGGAATGCGGAAGAATTCCACCGTGCGCGCCAGCGCGAAGCTGTTCGGCGGGATGATGCACTCATCGCCGACCACGTCCACGAAGCTCTTCGGATCGAAGTGCTTGGGATCGACGATGGTGGAGTTGATGTTGGTGAACACCTTGAACTCGCGCGAGCAGCGCACGTCGTAGCCGTAGCTGGAGGTGCCGTAGCTGACAATGCGCTCACCGTCGGCATGCTTGACCTGCCCGGCCTCGAACGGCTCGATCATGCCGTGCTGTTCGGCCATGCGGCGGATCCAACGGTCGCTCTTGATGCTCATGCTCGGTCCTGGCTGCTTGATGGGACGGGCGGACGCCCGGGAGCATGATTCTACAGCCGGCGCCGGATGGGGCCAGCCCGGATGCCACCCGCCGCCGTTACAGGCGCCCTACGAGCCCTGCACCAGGGTCGACAGGATCGGGATCGACGCACGCGGGCGCTTGCCCAGTTCTTCCAGCAGCCGCTGTGCGGCATGCCGGTAGGCTTGCGCGGCGGTCGAATCCGGCTGCGCGGCGGTGATCGGCGTGCCGGCATCGCCCTGCTCGCGGATGTCGATCTGCAGCGGCAGCGAACCCAGCAGCGGTACGCCGTACTGTGCAGCCATCGTCGCGCCGCCGCCCGCCCCGAACAGGTGCTCGACGTGGCCACAGTTGCTGCAGGTGTGCACGGCCATGTTCTCCACGATGCCCAGCACCGGCACGTCCACCTTCTCGAACATCTTCAGCGCCTTCCTGGCATCCAGCGTGGCGATGTCCTGCGGCGTGGTGACGATCACCGCACCGGCCAGCGGAATCTTCTGGGTCAGGGTCAGCTGGATGTCGCCCGTGCCCGGCGGCAGGTCGATCAGCAGCACATCCAGGTCGTCCCACAGCGTGTCGTTGAACAGCTGGGTCATCGCCGAGGTGGCCATCGGGCCACGCCAGATCATCGGCGTCTCGTCCTCGATCAGGTAACCGATCGACATCGTGTCCACGCCAAATGCGCGCGGGGGTTCGATGCTCTTGTTGTCAGGGCTTTCCGGTCGACCGGACAGGCCCAGCATCGCCGGCACGGAGGGCCCGTAGATATCCGCGTCCAGCACGCCGACGCGTGCACCGAGCTGCTGCAGCGCCACCGCCAGGTTCACCGAGGTCGTGCTCTTGCCCACCCCGCCCTTGCCGGAGCCGACCGCCACCACGTTGCGGATCCGCGCGTGTGGCGACAGGCCCTTCTGCACCTGGCTGGCGTGTGGGCGGCGTTGCGGACTGTTCACTGCGGTGCTCCGGGGGGACGGTTTCAGCCCGTCATCATACAAGGTGGCCGCAGCGCCATCCGACAGCGCTGGCTGTCGTTTGCCGCGTTGCCGTGCAACAAAATTTGTCTCGGCCCAAGTCCCATGACACAAAAAATAAATAATTTTTGTTCTGCTAAGCCGCTGTTTGTTAATAACATTTGATCAAAAGTGGACGTAAATGTCTCACTTATGGTGGAAATTTCGTTCGCATTCCGTTAACAACATGTTAGCGTCGGACTGGACATACACATGTCTGAACCCAAACACAACATCCAAGCCCTATTCATGACAGGGCTGCTCCAGGGAACCCATATGACGACCAAGTCTCGCACCGCACCTGCGCGGAACCTGTTGACCCATGCCCTGCTGGCCGGCCTGCTGGCCGCCGGCGCCGCGCCGGCCTTCGCGCAGGAAGCGGGTACCGATACAACGAACCTGGACAGGATCAGCGTGACCGGCTCGCGCATCGCGCGTACCGGCTTCGTCACTCCGTCACCGGTCACCGCGATCACCGCCGAGGAGATCCGCGCCACCGGCGCGACCAACATCGGCGACCTGATGACGCGCCTGCCGGCGCTGACCCCCACCTACACCCTGGGCAACTCCACCCGCTTCATCGGCACCGCCGGCGTCGGCCTGATGGACCTGCGCGGCATGGGTACCTCGCGCACCCTGGTGCTGGTCAACGGCCGCCGCCACGTCGGCGCCACCTCCGGCTCCACCTCGGTGGACGTCAACACCATTCCGGTCGAATGGATCGAGCGCGTCGAAGTGATCACCGGTGGCGCATCGGCGGTCTACGGCGCCGACGCCGTGGCCGGTGTGGTCAACTTCATCATGAAGAAGTCGTTCGACGGCGCGGAACTGCGCGGCCAGACGGGCATCGCCGATGAAGGCGGCTTCAACCGCTCGTTCGTCAGCTTCTCGACCGGCACCGATTTCGCCAACGGGCGCGGCAACGCCGCGATCGCGCTGGAGTACAGCAAGCAGGATCGCTTCGTCCGCACCGACCGCGCCATCGGCACCGAATACCTGGTTTCCGTTCCGAATCCCGCCTACGACCCCACCCGTCCGCCGAGCGAAAGCAATCCGCAGACGGTCCTGAGCGGCCCAGGCGGCAACCATTCGATCTCCTACGGCGGCACGTTCACGCTGGGCGAATTCGACTTCCGCGACCCGGCGACCTGGGGCAACCGCTACCAGTTCAACCCGGATGGCTCGTTCCGCAGGCAGCGTTACGACGGCATCGTGGTCAGCAACACCTCGTGCACCAACTGCGACTTCGCCGACCTCAACGCGGTGGCCGACCTGCAGCCCGGGTTCGACCGCAAGAGCGTCAACACGGTGGTCAACTTCGACCTGAGCGACAACCATCGCCTGTACTTCGAAGGCAAGTACACCGAGACCGAATCTGACTTCCTCGGCCAGCCCTCGTTCGACTCGACGATCCGCGTGCAGCGTGACAATGCCTTCGTCAGCCCCGAACTGCGCGCGCTGATGATCGCCAATGGCGCCACTTCGCTGACGCTGAACCGCTTCAACGTCGATGCCGGCCAGCGCGGCGAACACGTCGAGCGCAATACCCAGCGCTTCGTGTTCGGCATCGAAGGCAACCTGAGCGAGAACTGGACCTACGATGCCTATGGCAACTGGGGCCAGACCGAGGTCAAGCGCTGGAACCTCAACAACCGCATCAACGAGCGTTGGCAGGCCGGCCTGGACGCTGTCATCGACCCGGCCACCGGCAACGTCGCCTGCCGCACCACGCTGGATCCGAACGCGGTGAACCCGCATACCGGCCGCGTCTACTCCGAGTTCGGACGCCAGGGCTGCGTGCCGTTCAGCGTGCTGGGCAATGGCAACATCAGCGAGGAAGCGCAGAACTGGATGAACGTCAATTCGTTCAACTTCTCGCGCATCCAGCAGACGGTATTCAGCGCGTCGGTCGCCAACGGCTCGCTGTTCAGCCTGCCCGCGGGCGACGTCGGCGTCGCCGGCGGCGTGGAATACCGCGAGGAGAAGAGCCGTGAGATGACCGATCCGCTGGCCGCGCAGGGCCTGACCTTCCTCAACGCCATCCCGAACCGGATGGGCGAATACAACGTCAAGGAAGCGTTCGTCGAAACCTCCATCCCGCTGCTGGCCGACATCCCGGGCATCTATTCGCTGACCATGGATGCCGCCGGTCGTTACTCCGACTACAGCAGCATCGGCGAGACCACCACCTGGAAGGTCGGCCTGGACTGGACCGTGATCCCGTCGCTGCGCGTGCGCGGCACGTTGTCGCAGGCGGTGCGCGCGCCCAGCATCGGCGAACTGTACAACCCGCAGAGCGAAAACTTCGCTGCCATCTCCGACCCGTGCAACTACCTGATAACCAACACCAACCGTCCCTCCACCGCGAAGGACCCCGCGCTGCGCGAGGCCAACTGCGCCGCGCTGGGCGTGCCGGTGGGCTGGATCGACACCTACAGCGCGAACCGTCCGGGCGTCAGCGGTGGCAACCCGGACCTGAAGCCGGAGCGCGCGCGCAGCTTCACCTACGGTTTCGTCTGGCAGCCTGACTTCCTGCCGGGCTTCGGCATGTCGGTGGACTACTGGAACATCAACCTGGAAGACGCCATCGGCGCGGTCAACGGCCAGACCAACGCAACCCGTTGCGTGGATTCGCCGTCGGGTATCGGCAATACCTTCTGCGGTGCGATCACCCGCGCTCCGGCAGGCGGCTTCACCGATGCCCAGGGCCGTTTCTTCCCCGAGCATTCGATCGTCCGCTGGACCGCGCTCAACGAAAACCTGGCACGCTCCCGCCGTATCGGCGTGGACGTGGAAATGGACTACCGCTGGAACATCGCCGATGGCAACGCCGTCGTCCGTTTCGTCGGAAGCCGCCTGATCCAGTCGCGCGAGTGGACCTTCCAGGATTTCCCGGAGGAGTACAACGAGTACGTCACCTACGTGACCGATCCGCGCTGGCGCGCCAGCCTGCAGAGCAAGTATTCGCTGGGCCAGTGGCGCACCTCGTGGGACATGACCTACGTCGATGGCAACCTGCGCGTGACCCCGTCGAGCTACAACAGCAACCCGGGTTCGGCGAGCCCGATCCGCAACGGTTCGTACACGTACCACAACTTCCAGCTGGGCTACACGTTCCCGGGTGACAGGATCGACGTGTACCTGGGCATCGACAACGCCTTCGACAAGGACCCGCCGCGCAATTACTTCGGCGCCGACATCGGGCATTCGATGTACGACAACATCGGCCGCTACTTCTACATGGGCGCGTCGTACAAGTTCTGACCCGCGCAGACACGGATGTCGGCACCGACGGGCCCGGTTCATACCGGGCCCGTCGTCGTTTTGCCGACCCTGCCCGCCGGGACGCGCTTGCGTGCCGGCATGACCTTCGACACCCTTGCAGCCGGGCCCGGAGGCGTATCGTCCGGACCACGGCCCTCTGGGGCCCTTCCCAGACATCACGCGGCCTGGAGGCCAGAACTAGTGACCCGTACTCCCAAGATCGTCCTGCTGACCCTGGCCGTTTCGGCCGCGCTGGTCGGCTGCGGCAAGAATGACACCCCGGCCACGGAAGGCTCCACGTCCTCCGCGGCCACCACTTACACGCTGGATCAGTCCCGGCTGCCGGCCTACAACGCCTTCCAGGCCAGCGACCTGGACAGCAACCTCGATGCCTGCACGGCGTTTGGCGATTACGTCAACGGAAAGTGGCTGGCGGCCAATGACATTCCGTCCGACCGCACCAGCTGGGGCGCCTTCACCATCCTCGACGAGCGCTCGGTCGCCGTGCAGCACCAGCTCGCCGAGCAGGTCGCCAAGGTCGAAGCGCCGGATCACATCGAGAAAATCGTCGGTGACCTGTGGGCCACCGGCATGGACGAGGCAAAGATCAACGCGCAGGGCATCGAGCCGCTGAAGGCCGATCTTGCCGCGATCGACGCGCTGGCCGACAAGGACGCGATCGCCGCCTACCTGCGCGACAGCGCGGCCAAGGGCGAGAACGTGCTGTTCGGTTTCGGCGCCGAAGCCGATTTCAAGAACTCGGCGATGAACATGGCCTACGCCAGCCAGGGCGGCCTGGGCCTGCCGGACAAGACCTTCTATACCGATGCAGCCAAGGCCGACAAGCTGAAAGCCTACCAGGCGCATGTCGCCAAGGTACTGGAACTGGCCGGCGTGCCCGCTGCCGATGCAGCCCGCCAGGCCGAGGACGTGGTGAAGTTCGAAACCCGCCTGGCGAAGGCGTCCAAGTCCAGCGTCGAGCTGTCGCGCGATGTTTCGCTGTATTACCACCCGGTCAGCCTCGCCGAAGCCGACTCCCTGACCCCGAACTTCAGCTGGACCGAGTTCTTCAAGTCGCAGGGCGTCGCCGCACCGGAAAAGTTCTCGCTGGCCATTCCTTCCTTCCATGAGGAAGTGAGCAAGGCGCTGGGCGACACGGACCCGTCGGTATGGCGCGCCTACCTGCGCTTCCACACCGTGGACAGTGCGGCGCCGTACCTGAGCGATGCCTTCGCCGATGAAAACTACGCGTTCTACGGCAAGACCCTGAACGGCCAGAAGGAACAGAAGCCGCGCTGGAAGCGTGTGCTGGGTACCATCGAAAACGACGCCGGCGAAGCCTTCGGCCAGCTGTACGTCAAGGTTGCCTTCTCGCCGGAAGCCAAGGCGAAGATGGAAACCCTGGTGAAGAATCTGGCCGATGCCCTGAAGGAGCGTATCCAGGGGCTGTCGTGGATGAGCGATGAAACCAAGGCCAAGGCCATCGCCAAATGGGAAACCTTTACCCCGAAGATCGGCTATCCGGACAAGTGGCGCGATTGGTCGGGCCTGGAAACCGGCCGCGACAGCTACCTGGGCAACGTGCGCGCGGCGAATGCCTTCAACTACAAGTTCGACCTGTCCAAGATCGGCCAGCCGGTGGACAAGACCGAGTGGGGCATGACCCCGCAGACCGTCAACGCCTACTACAACCCGCTGCAGAACGAGATCGTGTTCCCGGCCGCGATCCTGCAGCCGCCGTTCTTCGATCCCAACGCCGACGACGCACTGAATTACGGCGGTATCGGTGCAGTCATCGGCCATGAAATGACCCACGGCTACGACGACCAGGGAGCCCGCTTCGGGCCGACCGGCAACTTCGAGGAGTGGTGGGCCGATGCGGACAAGAAGAACTTCCAGGGCCTGACCGGCAAGCTGGTCAAGCAGTTCGACGGCTACAAGGTGGACGGCCAGGCGGTGAACGGCAACCTGACCCTGGGCGAGAACATCGCCGACCTGGGGGGCCTGGCGACCGCCTACGACGCGCTGCAGAAGGCCTCGGCCGGCAAGGAAGATCCGAAGATCGACGGCTTCACCCGCGACCAGCGCTTCTTCTTCAACTGGGCCACGGTGTGGCGCACCAAGTACACCCCGGAAAACGCCAAGGTCCGCCTGGCCACCGATCCGCACGCCCCGGCGCAGTTCCGTGCCATGGGCGCGCCGTCGAACCTGCCTACGTTCGCGGCGGCGTTCCAGTGCAAGGCCGGCTCGCCGATGTCGCGTGCGGGCGATTCGCAGGTGGTGATCTGGTAATGGTGGCTGGCGCAGGGCCATTCCGCCCTGCAGCATGAAGCCAAGGCCCGGCTTGTCCGGGCCTTTTTTTGTCCGTCATCTGCGGGGATATTTGTCCGGCGACTTGGCTTCTTGCCCGAAAAACGTTACAAAAGTGTTGCACGAGGGATGGTTCATCTGATATTCATTGACTCGGGGCGGACATTCAGCCCCTGTTAATTTTAATGAAACCATTTCTCGGGGAACTCGATGAGCAAGCATTCCAAGCAGCTGCGCCGCGCTGGGCTTACGGTCGCACTGGGCCTGTGCCTGGCCGGCGTCGCCCATGCACAGTCGGTGACCGGCAGCATCTACGGTTCCGGCGAACCCGGTACCACGATCACGGTGCAGAACCTCGGCACTGGACTGACCCGTACCGTTACCGTCGACAACAGCGGTCGCTACCGCGCTTCCGAACTGCCCAACGGCAACTACAAGGTCACCGCGCAGAAGGACGGCCAGGTCGTCGGCACCCGTGATTCGGTGCAGGTGGTGATCGCCAGCAGTACCGATGTCTCCTTTGCCGGCGTCCAGGACCTGGATCGCGTCAACGTCACCGCAGCGGCGGTGCCGCGCGTGGACGTCACCCAGGTCGATACCCGCACCGTGTTCACCGCCGAAGAGATCAACAAGATCGCCGTCGGCCGCGACATCGCCAGTGTCGCCCTGCTCGCCCCGAGCGTGGTGTCCAACTCCAGCTACACCGCCAACGGCAACACCGTGCCGAGCTTCGGTGGCGCGGCGTCGTCGGAGAATGCGTACTACATCAACGGCTACCCGGTCACCAATCCGCTGACGGCGCTTGGCTTCACCACCCTGCCCTTCGATGCCCTGGCCCAGCAGCAGACGCTGACTGGCGGCTACGGTGCCGAGTTCGGACGCGCCACCGGCGGCGTGGTCAACATCGTCACCAAGCGCGGTTCCAACGAGTTCCATGCCGGCGGCTACACCTACTGGAGCCCGGAAGCGCTGCGCGCCGATCCGAAGGACGTGTACTTCGCCGACACCGGCTTTTACGGTGACGACAATCCGGATCCGACCAAGCGCACCGACGGCAAGCTGTACCAGACCCGCAAGAAGAGCCAGAGCTGGACCCAGTCCAGTGGCATCTACGCCAGCGGCCCGATCGTGCAGGACAAGCTGTTCTTCTACGCCAACGTGGAACTGACCAAGCGCGAAGGTGCCGGCGTCGCGTCCTCCACGCAGTCTGCTGTCGGCACTCCCAACGCGTGGCAGGAATATAGCTACGAATACCCGCGCTGGGCGGCAAAGATCGACTGGAACATCACCGACAACCACCTGCTTGAGTTCACCGGGGTTTCGGATGTCACCAAGTACGACAGCCAGGGTTACGCCTACGATTACGACACCGGCATGCCCGGCAGCGTCCAGAATGCGGGCACCAGCAACGAAGACAAGGCCCGTCTGTACATCGGCAAATACACCGGCTACCTGACCGACGACCTGACCGTTTCCGCGCTGTACGGCACCCAGAAGATCGACCACAGCCGCGACCCCTGGGGCTATGATCCGGCCTGCCCGCGCACCAGTTCCGCGGCCACCGCGCGCGCACCGGGCATCCCCGCCGCCAACTACAGCGGCTGCTGGACCGCTGCCTCGGTGGATGTACCGGGCGCCTACGATGAAACCAAGGGCTTCCGCTTCGACGTCGGCTACCGGCTGGGCAACCATGACCTGCGCATCGGCCTGGACAACATGGAAGCCGAGTCGTACACCGGCAGCGAGTACGGTGGTGGCTTCCTCTGGGCCTACAGCCGCACCGACAACCCGAACGTCGCCATCGATGCCTCGCACGGCGTCGGTTCGCCGGCCTCGGCCGGCGGGCTGGGTCCGCAGGGCTATTATGTCCGCCAGCAGTACTACACCCAGGTCGCCAAGGTACGGACCGAGCAGAGCGCGCAGTACATCGAGGATCGTTGGCAGGTCACCGACAACCTGCTGCTGCAGTTGGGCCTGCGCAACGAGACCTTCAAGAACTTCACCGGTTCGGATGAGGTCTACGTCAAGCAGGACAACCAGTGGGCGCCGCGCCTGGGCGCGGTGTGGGACGTCAACGGCGATTCCTCGCTGAAGCTGTTCGCCAACGCTGGCCGCTACCATCTGGCGCTGCCGAACAACGTCGCCGTGCGTGCGGCCGCCGGCTCGCTGTACACCATGGAGTATTTCACCTATACCGGCGTGGACCCCGACGGCACGCCGACCGGCCTGGTGAACGTTCCCGTGGATGCCAGCGTGGGCTACACCTGTCCGGGCAACCCGAACGCCATCTCCTCCAACCTGGAGTGCGGCGATGCGCCGGATCCGCGCACCGTGGCGGCGATCAACCTGAAGTCGCACTACCAGGATGAGTACATCATCGGCATGGAGCAGGCGCTGGGCGACACCGCGACCTGGGGCGCCAAGTTCACCTACCGCGATCTGAAGAGCGCCATCGACGATACCTGCACCCCGGCGCTGGGCGGCGGCTGCTTCATCTTCAATCCGGGCGAAGGCAACACGTTCTGGGAGGAGGAGGCCGATGGCAGCTTCGCCCAGCACCATTACTCGGCCGAGGAACTGAACCTGCCGAAGCTGAAGCGTCGTTACTATGCGCTGGACCTGTTCCTGGAAGGCTCGATCGGCGAGAAGTTCAATGGCAAGGTGCTGTATACCTTCTCGCGCAACTACGGCAACACCGAAGGCCAGCTGCACTCCGACCTGGATACCGGCACCGGTGGCCAGAGCGATGTGTCGGTCACCCAGGACTGGGACCTGCCGCAGCTGATGGTCGGTGCCAACGGCCCGCTGCCCAACCACCGCGCGCACCAGCTCAAGGCGTTCGGCGCGTACCAGATCAGCGAGGAGTGGCGCGTGGGTGGTTCGCTGCTGGTCGATTCGGGCCGTCCGCGCTCGTGCACCAGCTTCTATCCGACCGCCGACGACGGCCTGTACAACAGCGCGTCGTACCACTTCTGCGGCCTGGCAGGCAGCGGCACGGCCCCGGGTACGGACGGTTACTCCGCGCCCTCCAGCGACTACCGGTTCTCGCCGCGTGGTGCTGAAGGCGAGACGCCGTGGAACTACACGCTGAACCTGTCGCTGGCCTACACCCCGCTGTGGGCCGACAAGAAGCTGACCCTGCAGGCGGACGTGCTGAATGTGCTGGATCGCCAGACGGCGGAATTCTACTACCCGCGCTACGCCTCCGATCGTGACACGCCGGATCCGCGCTACAACCAGGTGCTGAACTACACCGCTCCGCGCCAGGTCCGTTTCTCCGCGCGTTACGATTTCTGATCGATCGCGCTGTTTCCTGAAGCACCAACAGCGGGTCCGGCCATGCGCCGGGCCCGCACCGGGCTCTCCTCCCCGCTTCGGCGGGGATTTTTTATGCGGCAGCCGCAGCGTCGCGCCGGCCCGCCGTGGAGTGCACGCCATGGCATGGAATGCGCCACCGCCCTTCACCGCGGCTTGTTACACTCGCGCGATCTTCAATCCTCGACGGATTCGCTCCTCCATGCCCAACCTTCGTCCGCTTGCCATTTCCCTGGGCGTCAGCCTGGCCATGCTGGTTCCCGTACACGATGCCGTGGCGGCCAAGAAAAAGGCCGCGCGTGCGCCGGCGGTCAGCGCGCAGTGCACCGATTTCTTCGATGCCAGCACCGCGCAGTGGTACAAGGCCAACCCGGCGCCGCAGACTGGTGCCACCACCGCGCTGGGACAGCTGGTCGAGCGCAGCCGCCAGCAGCAGCGCGAACTGCTGGAGGCGGCGATGGCCAATCCGCAGGGCAACGTGCAGAAACTGCTTGGCGACTTCTGGGCCAGCGGGCTGGACGAAGCGGCCGTGGAAGCCGATGGTTCCAATCCGATCGCTCCGCTGCTGACCCGCATCAATGCGATCAAGAAGGCCAAGGACGTGCCGGCGTCGATCGCCGCGCTGCACCAGGTCGGCATCCCGGTGGCGTTCAACTTCGGCCCCGACGTGGACCTGAAGGCGCTCGACCGTCATATCGGCTACTTCATGCAGGGCGGCATGGGCCTGCCCGATCCGGCGTTCTATACCCGTACCGACGCCGACACCGTCGCCCTGATGGGCCGCTACCGCGCCTACGTCAAGCAGATCCTGGCCCTGACCGGCACCCCGGCCGACAAGCTGGATGCCGAATCGCAGGCGGTGATCGCACTGGAGACCGAACTGGCGCGCAATGCGCAATCGCTGGCCGACCTCAACAACCCGTTCCGCAACTATGAGCCGATTTCCACCAAGGATCTCAACGGCCGCTACAGGAACCTGCAGCTGGATGCGTTCCTGAAGGCGCAGGGCGTGAAGGACGACCTGGTGTCGCTGTCCGACGAAGCGCTGTTCAAGGCGCTGGACGGCATGGTCACCCGCATCAAGCCGGACCAGTGGAAGGCCTACCTGCGCTGGCGCGTGGGCGATGCGATGGCGCCGTACCTGTCCAAGGCCTACCGCGATGCCGAGTTCGAGTTCCGCGGTCGCGTGCTGCGCGCACAGACGCTGCCGGCGCCGCGCTGGGAGCAGGTGCTGGACGCGATCAACGTCGCCGCCGGTCCGATGCTTGGCCGCGAGTACGCCGCGCGCCATCTGTCGGCCGAAGACCGTCGCCAGGCGGCCTGGATCATCGACAAGCTGCGCGAGACGCAGATCGAAGCGCTCAAGCGCAGCACCTGGCTCAGCGACGACGCCAAGGCCGAAGCGCAGGCCAAGCTGGCGGCGATGAAGATCGAGATCGGCACCCCGCTGCGCGACCTCGACTACAGCGTGCAGCCGATGGGACGTGGCAGCTTCGGCGGCAACATGCTGATCGCTTCGACCTGGCGCCACCGCGAGGAGATGAAGCGGATCGGCAAGGGCAACGCCGATCGCCGCTGGGATGTGCTTCCGCAGCAGCCGTCGCTGGCCTACGACCTGGCGCAGAACCGCCTGATCGTCACCGCCGCCGCCCTGCAGGAGCCGATCTTCAATGGCAAGGGCACCACCGCGGCCAAGTTCGGCAGCTACGGCGCACTGGTCGGCCATGAGCTGACCCGTGCGATCGATGCCAAGGGTGCGCTGATCGACGCCCGTGGCGAGCTGCGCAGCTGGTGGACGCCGGCCGACAAGAGCGCCTGGACGCTGCTCGGCAACCGCGTCGCGGCGCAGTACGGCAGCTACGATTTCCCCGGCGTGAAGGGAGCCAGGGTCAACGGCACGCTGACCTCGGAAGAAAACCTCGCCGACCTCGCCGGCCTGGAGCTGGCGTGGGAAGCGTATGCGGCGGTCGAACCCGGCGCCAAGCCGGCCGAGCAGCAGGGCTTCTTCAACGCCTGGGCGGCGGTGTGGCCGCAGCAGCTGGCGCCGAACGAAGCAGCCGCACGCGTCGGCTCCGATATCCGTGCACCGGGCAAGTGGCGCACGAATGGACCGCTGTCCAACCTGCCGGCGTTCGGTGCCAGCTTCAGCTGCAAGCCGGGCCAACCGATGCAGCGCGTCGACGCCGAGCAGATCAGGATCTGGCGCTGACGGCCCCGGCCGCTGGCCGGGCGCTTCCGCACGTGCCGGCCGCTGCCCGGCATGAATTCGTATCCGTGCAGGTACCGGTCGCCGGCCGCTACCTGCACGCCATCGCCATCCCGGACGGGTAAGCTCAGCGTGTCCTTTCCGCTGGAGTACGGCGATGAGCCACAAGAACACGATCTGTCTCTGGTACGACCATGACGCGCTCGAGGCGGCCACGTTCTACGCCAGTGTCTTTCCCGACAGCGCGGTGAACGCCGTGCACCATGCCCCAGGCGATTTTCCCGGCGGCGCGCACGGCGACGTGCTGACGGTCGAGTTCACCGTCTGCGGCATTCCCTGCGTCGGCCTCAATGGTGGCCCAGCGTTCAAGCAGACCGAAGCGTTCTCCTTCCAGATCTCCACCGAAGACCAGGCCGAGACCGACCGCCTGTGGAACGCCATCGTGGACAACGGCGGCCAGGAAAGCGATTGCGGCTGGTGCAAGGACCGCTGGGGCCTGTCCTGGCAGATCACCCCGCGCGTGCTGGTCGAAGCCGTGACCAGCCCCGACAAGGCCCTGGCCAAGCGGGCCTTCGACGCAATGATGACGATGAGGAAGATCGACATCGCCACCCTCGAAGCGGCGATCAAAAAAGGGGACGGAGGGGATTAAGTCGTTTTCAGCACGCCTGCCTGGGGCAACGGAGTGGTCGAAAACGACTTAATCCCCTCCGTCCCCTTTTTTACACGCTGCGCAGGTGGTTGCGGCGCTTGGGCGGCCTGGGTGGCCCGCGGCGGGTGAAAGGCGGTTGCCCGCGCCAGTAGCGGATCAGCAGCCAGCCGAACAGCATGCCGCCGAGATGGGCGAAATGGGCCACGCCGGGCTGCCAGCCGGTCGCGCCAAGCACCAGCTCGCCGATGCCGAACAGGATCACGAACGTGCGTGCCTTCATCGGGATCGGCGGGAACAGCAGCATCACCCGCTGGTTGGGAAACAGCATGCCGTAGGCCAGCAGCAGGCCGAATACGCCGCCGGAGGCACCCAGCACGGTGGCCGGATTGTCCATCAGGCTGCCGACCAGCAGCTGGCACAGGCCGGCGCCGGCCACGCATGCCAGGTAGTAGAGCAGGAAGCGCTTTTCGCCCCAGGTCTGCTCCAGCGGCGCGCCGAACATGAACACCGCGAACATGTTGAAGAACAGGTGGCTGAAGCTGCCATGCAGGAAACCGTAGGTGAGCAGCTGCCACGGCTGGAAGTTGCCGCCTGGCGAGAACGCGTCGAAGCTGCCCTGCAATGGTTGCAGCATGAACGGCGCAAAGGTGGCATCGCCGAACAGGAACGGCTGCTGCAGCAGGAACAGGATCGCATTGGCGATCAGCAGCGCCTTGGTGACGGTAGGCAGTCGCGGGAACATGGGGCATACCCTTTCAAACGACCTCCATCATAACGGCTTGGCCACGGCACACGGATATCGGCACAAGCCGGCCAACGGCCAACACCCGCTCCGTTATCCCAGGCCCCAGATCTCCGCATCGAGATCGCGGGCCGGCCGCCGCACGCGTCCCTTCTCCACCGCCACGCCCTCGGCGCGCAGCCGCTGGCATTGCTCGCGCCAGCCCGCCGATCCTTCCGCCATCGCGATGCGGCCATCGGCGCGCAGCACGCGGTGCCAGGGCAGGTCGGGATCGTCGTTGCCGCCGAGCACGCGTGCGGTCAGCCGCGCACGCCCCGGCAGCCCCGCACGCGCCGCCACTTCGCCGTAGCCCATCACCTGCCCCACTGGAATCGCGCGGATCACCGCCAGGATGCGTTCGCGCGCCTGCTCCGCGCTCAGCGCCGCAGGCGGGTCACCAGCAGCACGCCGCACAGCACCAGCACGGTGCCGGCGATCTGCGCCGGGCCCATCGGTTCGTCGAGCAGCCATAGACTCATCACGATCGTGGAAACCGGACCGAGCATACCGACCTGCGCCGCCAGCGACGAGCCGATGCGCTTGACCGCGAGCATGATCGCCAGCACCGGCAACAGCGTGCACGCGGTGGCATTGACCAGCGACAGCCAATGCACCGCCGCCGGCGCCTGCCACAGCAACGGCCATGGATGGGTCAGGCCGAAGTGCAGCAGCACCAGCACGCAGGCCACGCAGCTGGCCTGGGCCGTCAGCCGCACCGCACCGATCCGCGCCACCACCTGGCCACTGCCGAACAGGTACAGCGCATAGCTCAACGCACTGGCCAGCACCAGCAGGCTGCCGACCACGATCTGCCCGCCTTCGCGCTGCAGGTCATGGCCGAACGCAACCAGCACGCCGGCATAGCTGAGCGCCAGCGCCGCCAGTTGCCAGCGTCCGGGCCGCTGCCGCGCCAGCACCACGTTGATCAGCAGCACCAGGGTGGGATTGAGGTACAGGATCAGGCGTTCCAGGGTCACGCTGATGTACTGCAGGCCCTGGAAATCCAGCCAGCTGGACAGGTAATAGCCGGTGAAACCCAGCCAGGCGACGCGCGCACGGTCGCTCCAGGAAAGCGGCGCGACGTTCCGCGACGACCACCATGCCAGCAGCAGGAACAGCGGGAAGGCCATCGCCATGCGCAACGCCAGCAGCGTGGTCGGATCGACCCCATGGCGCAGCCCGAGCTTGACGATGATCGCCTTGCCGGACGCAGCGATCGCGCCGACCGCGGCCAGTCCGACGCCACCCAGCGCGATGCGGGTGGAGGAAGTGGCAGGCGGGGACGAAGACATGGACATGCAGCCACGCATTGTCGCATGGACGTCGTGGCGCCCGCGGCCGGATCACTGCATCAGCACGATTTCCTCGGCCGAGGTCGGATGGATCGCCACGGTGGCATCGAACTGCGCCTTGGTCGCGCCCATTTTCACCGCCACCGCGAAGCCCTGCAGGATCTCGTCGGCCGCTTCGCCGAGCAGGTGCACGCCGACCACGCGTTGTTCCGGCCCCGCGCAGACCAGCTTGAACAGGCTGCGCTGGGTACCGTCGGACAAGGCCTGCAGCATCGGCCGGAAGTTGCTGCGGTAGACGCGCACATCATCGTGGCATTCGCGCGCTTCCTCTTCGCCCATGCCGACCATGCCCAGCGGCGGGTGCGAGAACACCACGGTGGGAACGGTCGCATAGTCCATCTTCGCGTCGGGCCGGTCACCGAACAGCCGATCCATCAGGTGCCGTGCGGCGGCGATCGCCACCGGGGTCAGGCCGACCTTGCCGCCGATATCGCCCACGGCGTGCACGCTCGGTACCGCGGTGGCCTGCCATTCGTCGGTGACCACCTCACCGCGCTCGCCGATCTCGATCCCGGCTTCCTCCAGTCCCATGTCGGCCGAGTTGCCGCGGCGCCCGATCGCGAAGAACACGCTGTCGAACACGCTGTCCAGCGGCCCATCGTGGCCCAGCACGCGCACGCGTCCGCCATCCTCATCGCGCTGCAGCTCGCGCAGGCGGTAATCGAAATGCAGGCGTACGCCCTGGTGATGCAGGTTGTCGGCCAGCTGCTCCGCCAGTTCGCCATCGAAGCGATCCAGCAGGCGCCCCCCGCGCACCAGCATCGTGACCCGGCTGCCGAGCGCCTGCAGCAGCCCGGCCAGCTCGACCGCGATGTAGCCGCCACCGACGATCGCCACCTCGCCAGGGGCATCGCACAGGTTGAAGAAATCATCCGAGACCAGGCCAAGGTCCGCGCCGGGAATATCCGGCCGCTGCGGGTGTGCGCCGGTAGCCAGCAGGATGTGCCTGCCGCTCAGGCGCACGCCGTCGCTGCACTCGACCGTGTGCGCATCGACCAGGCGGCCACGCCGCGGCACGCGCGCCACGCCACTTTCGTCCAGCCGCCTGCGGTAGCTGGCATGGATGTTCTCGATATAGCCCTGGCGCTGCACCACCAGTTCCTTCCACGACAGCGCCGGCCGCAGGGGGACATCGAAGCCCATCGCCCTGGCCATGCCGATGCGTCCGGCCAGGTCCGCCGCCAGCCACATCGCCTTCTTCGGCACGCAGCCGACATTGACGCAGGTACCACCGAGTTCGCCCGGTTCCAGCATCGCCACGCGCTTGCCATGCTGCGCGGCGCGGAACGCGGCCGCCAGGCCACCGGAACCGCCACCCAGGACGATCAGGTCATAGTCGTAACGGGTCATGCTCATCGAATCGCTCGCATCGGTACGGAACAGGATCGACCGCCGGCGAGTGCCACGGACCGGGTCGGCGACCCGTTGTCCGTTGCGCGGTGCCGGCGCTCATGCTGCCACCGAGCATGCCATGCCCGGTCGCGAGCCAGGCGTGAGGATGGTCCGGACTCCGGCCCATCCAGCCGGCCTCAGGCGTGCCTGTCGGTGCGCCGCATCGGCGGCAGGCGCAGGTAGGTCAACGCGCGCCACACCCATTCCATCGGACCGAAGCGGAAGCGCGCCAGCCATGCGTGGCTCAGCAGCACCTGGACGGCGAACAGCACCAGCGCGAACAGCAGTTGCCATGCGCGTGGCATCTGCTCGAACCAGCCTGCGCCATAGCCGTAGAACAGCCACGTGCACAGCAGCGACTGCAGCAGGTAGTGGGTCAGCGCCATCCGCCCCGGCGCGGCCAGCCATTCCAGCGCGCGGCGGGCGCGCACGATCCACGCCAGGTAACCCAGGCACATCAGCAGGCTCGCCACCGCGGCCAGCGCATAGGCCAGGCCGGTGCCGGGCGTGAACCGGCCGGGTGCCGACCACGGATGCCAGGCCGCGCTGGCCAGCATCAGCAGCAGGCCCAGCGGCATCGCCAGCCAGCGCAGGCGCCGGTAAAGCGGCTCGAAGCGTGGCGGATCGGCCAGCGCGCCACTGCGCGCGAACCACGCACCGAACAGGAACATGCCGAAGATTTCCGGGGCGGTGACCAGCACGCCGCCGAACATGTGGCGCAGATCGGCCAGGCGCTGCGCGTTGGCCTGCATCCAGCTGCCGTACCCATATGCCTGGCGCTGCGCCTCGATGACCTCCTGCGCCCTGCGCATGCTGCCGGCGCTGTCCAGCGCCGCCGGATCGCCGTGGCCGACCATCCACACCAGCGCCGCCAGCAGCACGCCGACACCGACCGCGAAGGCATAGGACAGCACGCCCATCACCGGCAGCGTGGGCAGCGGCAGGCGGCGGCAGGCCAGCAGCAGGAACGACAACAGCGCATACAGCAGCAGGATGTCGCCGGACCACACCAGCAGGGCATGGCAGGCACCGATCAGCAGCAGCACCATGCTGCGCCGCAGGTAGACCGGCACGAAACGCCGCCCGGCGGACCGCGCGCGCTGCTCCATCACCGCGAAGCCGGCACCGAACAGCAGCGAGAACAACAGGAAGAACTTGCCCTGCACCAGCACGTACACCAGCGCATCGGCCACGTAATCGATGCCCTGCCAGCGCGGATCGATGCCGGTGAACGACAGGTCCAGCGGGCCGGCGAAGGCTTCGATGTTCATCAGCAGGATGCCCAGCAGGGCCGCCCCGCGCAGGATATCCATCACCGGGATGCGGTCGGCCGCCGGCAGCGGCTGCAGGAACGTGGGCGCGGTAGTCACATGCGCTCCGGAAACAGGGATCGTCATTATGCGCGCATGCCGCGGCCGCGCGCGTGGCCGACACCGCGTGCCAGCCACGGATGGCGGACGGCCCGCGCGAAGGCGGGCCGTCCGGATCCAGCGTGACTGCCGGCGATCAGTGCGGGTGGCCGCCGTCGCCGTGCACGTGGCCGTGCTCGATTTCTTCCTTGCCGGCTTCGCGCACGTCGATGATCTCCACGTCGAAGTGCAGGTCCTTGCCGGCCATCGGATGGTTCAGGTCGACGTCGACCACGCTCATGCCGACCTTCTGCACGGTGACCGCACGCGGACCGAAGTTGGTCTGCAGCACGACCTGCGCGCCCGGCACCAGCTTCTCCTTGCCGAAGTGCTTCTTCGGCACGCGCTGGGTCAGGCCCTCGCGACGCTCGCCGTACGCATCGGCGGAGGCCACGTCCACGCCGAAGCTGGCGCCGGCTTCCTTGTCCATCATCGCGTTCTCCAGGCCCGGGATGATGTTGCCGTGGCCGATCAGGATCGCCAACGGTTCACGCTCCCTGGACGATTCGATCGGCTCCTGGCCGACTTCGGAGACGGTGTAGTGGAAACGGACGACGCGGTCTTTTTCGATCTTCATGCGCAACTCTGTCTGGTAGCTGCCAACGGCAGGCGATGGGGGCGGGTTGCCGCCCGACGGGTACGCCGCCATCATGACGGCCTATCTGAGGTGCCGCATTATCCGGAGATCATGGACATCACGCCAGTTTCGCCCGGCCCGCGCCGGATATCGGCCTGCCTCCTGCTGCTCGCGCTGGCCGCAACGCTGGCCGCCTGCGGCGGTGGCAACGCCCGACGCACCGCTCCCGCCATCTCCGCGACGCAATCGTGGCCCAACGTCGCGCCGGCCAATCCGCAGGCGGCCAACGCGGTGCTGATGCGTGCCATCGGCCTGGTCGGCACACCGTACCGCTACGGCGGCAACACGCCGGAATCCGGCTTCGACTGCAGCGGCCTGGTCACTTACGTGTACCGGGAAATGCTCGACCTGCGGCTGCCACGCAGTTCACGCGAACTGGCGGCAGTACAGGGCCCAAGGATCGCGCCGCAACGGTTGACGGCCGGCGACCTGGTCTTTTTCGGCAGCGGTGGCACGGTCAGCCATGTAGGCATCTATGTCGGGGAAGGCCGTTTCGTGCATGCGCCCAGCACGGGTGGAACGGTCAGGCTGGATTCGCTGGGCGGTCACTACTGGAAGGACCACTACACGGGAGCCAAACGCGTCCTGCACTAATGTGAATAGGTCCAATGCATAAAAACGTGAACCCGATCACCCCGAATAAAACGAAAAGTTAACGAAATTTGTACTTGTCGGCCCCTTTCGCAAGGCATTATTGCGCATCGCTTTTAACCTTGTGACCGCCGCGTGACGACCGACGACCTGATGCGTGAAGGCCAGCGTGCCCTGATTTCACCCCGCTCGCCCCAGCGCATCACGCGCACCGTCCTGTTCCCGCTCGCCCTCGCGCTGGCCAGTGCACCGGTCTGGGCCCAGTCCGCACCGGCCACCACCCAGGCCTCGGTTGCCACCGCCGCGCCCACCATTGAAGCCGCACCGCGCAGCCGCGCCGACGCGGCCGCCAGCGCCACCCTCGCCGCCCTGCTTCCTCACCTGGCTGCCAATGACAGCATCCCGCTGATGGACCGCTCGGCGATGGTCGCCGGCGACCTCAGCCGCCTGCTCGCGAACTACGACACCAACGCATCCGGTTCGATCGTGGTCGGTGGCGCCAGGGAAAACGGCAAGATCCAGTCCGTGCTGAGCCGTGCGATGACGCTGCTGGGCACGCCGTACCGCTGGGGCGGCAGCAACCCCGACAGCGGCTTCGATTGCAGCGGCCTGGTCGGCTATGTGTTCCGCACCGCACTCGGCATCGAGCTGCCACGCGTCTCGCGCGACATGGCCAGCGACCGCAAGAACGAACTGATCAACGACCGGACCGCGCTGACCGAAGGCGACCTGGTGTTCTTCGGCCGCAAGGGCCGCGTCGACCACGTGGGCATCTACGTGGGCGAAGGCCGCTTCCTGCACGCGCCGAGCAGCGGCAAGGACGTGCGCGTGGACACCCTGCTGTCCGGCTACTGGGGCAACAAGTTCATGCAGGCGCGCCGGGTCGACCTGTAGCCCGGCTTTCCGGGCCCTGGCAGGGCCGATCCACGATCATCGCCTGGCGTCCAGACGCCGCGAAACCAGGACGCAACCGCGCCACGCCCCGCAAGACCACGCCCCGCAAGCCGACCCTGGGTCGGCTCTCCGGCTTTACCGGCTCTACCTCGCTTCCGGCTCGGGATCGTCCACGCCGACGTTGCTGGATGGATTGTCGTAGACCTGCTGGTCGAGCAGCCCGGTTTCCTTCGCCACCAGCACCGGCACCAGCATCTGTCCGGTCACGTTGGTCATCGTGCGCATCATGTCGAGGATGCGGTCGATCGCATACAGGTAGCCGATGGTTTCCAGCGGCAGGCCCGCTGCGCTCAGCACCACCGTGGCCATCACCACCGCCGTGCCCGGCACGCCAGCGGTGCCGAAGCTGCCCAGCACCGAAGCGATCAACACGATCAGGTACTGTTCCGGCGACATCGGCACGCCGCTGTACTGCGAAATGAACACCGCGCACAGTGCCGGATAGATCGCGCCGCAGCCGTCCATCTTGATGCTGGCGCCCAGCGGTACCGCGAACGAGCCGTAATCCTTGTTGACGCCCAGGTTGTGGGTGATCGAGCGCAGTGCCACCGGCATCGCCGCGAAGCTGGACGAACTGACGAAGGCCACCTGCATGCCCGGCGCCGCGCCGCGGAAGAACTTCAGCGGATTGAGCCCGTGCGAGAGCAGCAGCGCGCTGTACACCACCACGATGTGCAGCGTGCAGGCGATGTACAGCGCCAGCACGAAGTTGCCCAGAGGCAGCAGCTTCTCGAAGCCATAGCTGCCGACCAGCCCCGCGATCAGGCCGAAGGTGCCGATCGGGGTGACTTCCAGCACGAAGCGGGTCACCTGGATCATGATCTCGCTCATCTGCCCGGCCAGCTGCCGCGCCTGGGTGACCTTTTCTCCCAGCCTGACGATCGCAAAGCCCACCAGGCCGGCGAAGAAGATCACCGGCAGGATCGAGCCGCGCCCCGCCGCGAGCACCGTCTCGCCGGCGGCATTGACCCGCGTGCCGATGCCGGCCAGGGCGTAGAACACGTTGGACGGCACCACGTCCAGCAGCACCTGCACCACGCTGGGGACCTCGCGCGGCACGTAGTTGCTGGCGATCGACAGCTGCAGGCCGCCGCTGCCCGGCTGCAGCACCGTACCCACGCCCAGGCCCACGCACACCGCCAGCGCGGCGGTGATGACGAACCACAGGAACGTGCGTCCACTGAGCGCGGCCACCGATTTCTGCCCGTGCAGCGACGAGATCGCGTTGATGACCGCGAAGAACACCAGCGGCACCGCGATCATCCTGATCAGCGTGACGTACAGGTCGCCGAGCGGACCGAACCAGGTTTCGGCGGCCGGCCCCATCAGCCAGCCGGCCAGCGCGCCGAGGACGAAGCCGCCGACCACGCGTTGCCAGAAAGGAATGCGCAGCCAGGCAGAAACCAGCTTCATGGATTATCCAGAGGAAAAGGACGATGCGGGCACCTTAGCCGATGCTGCGCCGCGGTACGACCGGCGCACGGGCAAATCAGCGTGTCATCGGCATGCATTGTGCGACCCGGCATAATGAACGTCCGTTCTGTTTCGTGAGAGTCCACCGTCCATGACCCGAACCACCCCCCTGCTTGCCACCACCGCGGCAACGCTGCTGCTGGGCGCCTGCGCCAGCATGTCGCCGGCGGCGGCCCCGTCCGGCCCGACGGTCGACGTTCCGTCCGTCGCCCATCCGGATGGAGAGACCCCGCAGTGGTGGTACCGCAGCGGCGCAGCCCGGGCGGCGGCCAATGGCGCCATGGCCGGCAAGGCGAAGAACGTCATCCTGTTCCTCGGCGATGGCATGAGCCTGACCACCGTGGCCGCCGCGCGCATCCTGGAGGGCCAGCGCAAGGGCAACCCGGGCGAAGAGAACCTGCTGTCCTGGGAACGCTTCCCGGCCACCGCGTTCAGCAAGACCTACAACGTCGATTCGCAGACGCCCGACTCGGCCGGCACGATGACCGCGATCACCACCGGCGTGAAGAGCCATATGGGAGCCATCGGCGTCAGCGCCGGCTCGCGCAGCGACTGCGCCGACAGCCTGTCCAAGGGCCTGCTCAGCTGGCTGCAGCTGGCCGACAGTGCCGGCATGGCCACCGGCATCGTCTCCACCGCGCGCCTGACCCATGCCACCCCGGCGGCGACCTATGCGCACTCGCCGGAGCGCAACTGGGAGAACGACACCGAGCTGAGCGAGCAGGCCAAGGCCGCTGGCTGCAAGGACATCGCCCAGCAGTTGCTGTCCACCTCGCGTTTCGGCCGCGGCCCGCTGGTCGCGCTCGGCGGGGGCCGCGCCCAGTTCACCACCATCAACGAGCAGGATCCGGAGTACGACGACAAGGTCGGCCTGCGCCTGGATGGCCGCAACCTGGTCGCCGAATGGCAGCAGGCGCACCCGCAGGGCGCCTATGTGTGGAACGCCGCGCAGCTCAGGGCCGCCGGGAATGCGCCGGCGCTGCTGGGCCTGTTCGAGCCGGACCACATGCAGTACGAGCAGGATCGCGGTGACGACCGCGGCGGCGAACCGTCGCTGGCCGAGCTCACCCGCGCGGCGATCGACAACCTGTCGCGGCACCAGGAAGGTTACGTGCTGATGGTGGAAGGCGCGCGCATCGACCACGCCAACCACAGCGGCAACGCCGCGCGCGCGCTTGGCGATACCGTGGCGATGTCCGACGCGGTGCAGGCCGCGGTCGAGGCCACGTCGGCCGAGGACACCCTGATCATCGTCACCGCCGACCATTCGCACACGCTCAATTTCGTCGGCTACCCGGCGCGTGGCAATCCCATCCTCGGCAAGGTCAAGGACAAGGGCGGCGAAGATGGTGCCGGCCAGCTGGACCTGGCCCGCGACGGTCTCGGCCTGCCTTATACCACCCTCAGCTACGCCAATGGCCCGGGCTACACCGGCGCCAGCAACCAGCAGGCGGCCGGCCCGAAGCGTTATCCGCATGGCCCCAGCAGTTTCGATCCGGCCACGGGTCGCCCGGACCTGACCCATGTCGATACCGAGCATCCGGATTACATGCAGGAAGCGCTGGTGCCGTCCAGGAGCGAATCGCACGGTGGCGAGGATGTCGGCATCTGGGCGCGTGGCCCCGGCAGCCGCGCGATCCGCGGCACGCTGGAGCAGAACACGATCTACCACATGATCGTGCAGGCCACCCCGCGCCTGCGCGAGCGCCTGTGCGCGGCCGGCACCTGCGACGCCGCCGGCGTGCCGGTGGAACTGCCGGAGCCGACCCGCTTCGAACGCTGATCCGCGCAGGAGCGGCGGCGCCGGGCTCTGTCCGGCGGCGCAGGCCACTGCGCGTCCGGCCCGATGCGTTCGCGCTCGACGCCAACGCCACATGCGGCGACCATGGCGGTCGCCGTTTTTCTTCATCCCGACCATGCCTGCCTTTCCCGCCACTGCCGCCCTCGATGCCCCGCTGCTGGTCGGCTACAGCGGCGGCATGGATTCGACGGTGCTGCTGCACTGGCTGTGGCGCAGCGCGCAGGCCGCCGATATGCCGCTGCGCGCGGTACACATCCAGCATGGCCTGCAGGCCGCCGCCGAAGACTGGGCCGGGCACTGCCGGCATCAGTGCCTCGCGTGGGGCGTGCCACTGGCCGTGCACCATGTGCAGGTAGACCGCCAGGCCGGCCTGGGCATCGAGGGCGCGGCACGGCAGGCACGGCGCGCCGCGTTCGCCGCCGAACTGCGCGACGGCGAACATCTTGCGCTGGCCCAGCACCAGGACGACCAGGCGGAAACCTTCCTGCTGCGCGCGTTGCGCGGCTCCGGCGTGGATGGGCTGGCAGCCATGGAGACCGATACCCGGCTGGGAACGCATCGGCTGTGGCGTCCGCTGCTGCGGACTCCGCGCGCCGCACTGCTGGCCTACGCACGGCAGCATCGGCTGCAATGGATCGAAGATCCCAGCAACGATGACGACATCGCCGACCGCAACTTCCTGCGCCTGCGCGTGCTGCCGCTGATGCGGCAGCGCTGGCCGCACGCCGCCGACGCGCTGGCCGCCAGCGCCGCCCATTGTGGCGGGGTGCGCACGATGCTGGAGGACGAGGACGAGGAACTGCTCGCGCATGTGCAAGCCGCCGCGCGGGTACTTTCGGTGGAACGGCTGCGGCAGCTTTCGGCAGCGCGCCGCGCACGCGTACTGCGGCGGTGGGTGGTGCAGCATGCGGCGGCGCCGCTGCCGGCACGCGTGCTGGCGCAGCTGGAACACGAACTGCTGCCCTCCGCGGCCGATCGCCAGGCACAGGTGCGCTGGCACGACCACAGCATCCGCCAGTGGCGCGGACACTGGTACCTGTTGCCCGCCACGACGCCCCGCCTGCCCCCGCACTGGCAGGCGGACTGGGATGGCCGCGCGCCGCTGCCGCTGCCCGATGGCGGCCAGCTCGCACTGGTCGGCGCGGCGGCGTTCGACCGCCCGATGCAGGTCCGCGCGCGCCAGGGCGGCGAGCGCATCCGGTTACCCGGACGCGGCCACCAGCATGCGTTGAAGGACTGCCTGCAGCGCGAACACCTGGCGCCGTGGCGACGCGCCCAGCTGCCGCTGTTGTACGCCGGCGACGAGCTGCACGCCGCCGCCGACGTGGTGCTGTCGGATGTCCTGCAGGCCTGGCTGCAGCAGCACGGTGCGCAGCTGCGGTGGCGGCCGGGCGGCTGGTGAATTGACCCCCGCGCGCCACCCGTCCACACTTGCCGCATGGCCAAGAAGTCCCCCGAAAACGCCTCGCCGGTCGCCCGCTTCGAGCAATCGCTCGAATCGCTGGAACAGCTGGTCGAACAGATGGAAACCGGCGAGCTGAGCCTGGAAGCCTCGCTCAGCGCCTACGAACGCGGCGTCGGCCTGTACCGGCAATGCCAGCAGGCGCTGGAACAGGCGGAACTGCGCGTGCGCCTGCTCACCGATCCGGCGCAGCCGGACACCGCCGAGCCGTTCGATCCACCCAACCATGACGGTTGACGCCCGCTTCGCGCGCCTGCGCGATCGCATCGAAAGCCAGCTCGACGCCGCCCTGCCCTCGCCTGCCGAAGCGCCCATGCGCCTGCACCAGGCCATGCGTCACTCGGTGCTCGGGGGGGGCAAGCGCATGCGTCCCCTGCTGGTGTTCGCGGCGGGCGAAGTGTTCGGCGCCGACGAACAGCGGCTGGACGCACCGGCGATGGCGGTGGAACTGGTGCACGCCTATTCGCTGGTGCATGACGATCTGCCGGCGATGGACGATGATGCGATGCGACGCGGCCGCCCGACCACCCACGTTGCCTTCGACGAAGCCACCGCCATCCTCGCCGGCGATGCGCTGCAGGCCCGTGCCTTCAGCCTGGTCGCCGAGGCCGCGATGCCGGCCGAGCTGCGCGTCGCCTGCCTGCGGACACTGGCGCAGGCCGCCGGCGCGGCGGGCATGTGCGGCGGCCAGGCGCTGGACATCGACGCGACCGGACAGCAGCAGTCGCTCGCACAGCTCACCCGCATGCACGCACTGAAGACCGGCGCGCTGATCCGCGCGGCGGTCCGCATGGGCGCGCTGTGCGGCGATGCGCCGACGGCGGAACTGCAGCGGCTCGATCGCTTCGCCGATGCACTCGGGCTGGCGTTCCAGGTGCGCGATGACATCCTCGACGTGGAAGCCAGCTCGGAGCAGCTCGGCAAGACCGCCGGCAAGGACCAGGCGCAGGACAAGTCCACGTTCCCGGCGCTGCTGGGCATGGACGGTGCGAAGGCGAAACTGCGCGAGCTGGCGGTCGAGATGGACGACGCGCTCGCCGGCCATGGCGAAGAAGCCGTTGCACTGCGCGCGCTCGGACGGCTGGCGGTGGAACGCGACCACTGAGCACCTGACCGCAGACCGCGACGGATAATGCCGGGCTCTGCCCGGCAAGTGCATGAAACCCGCCGAAGGCCTGGGTCATCAAACGAAAATGCCCGGCATCGCCGGGCATTTTCATGTCCGCAACGGGGCGGCGCTTACTTCACCAGGCGCAGCGTCAGCGGGTAGCGGTACGCTTCGCCATTGTTGGCCCTCACCGCGGCGATGATGGTCAGCACCAGCGCGGCGATGCCGACGATCAGCATCAGCGGGATCGTCAACAGGCCGCCGATGCCCAGCGTCATCACGGTCAGTATCCACAGGATCACGAACACGCCCGACACGGTGATCGCGAAGTTCAGCGCTTCCTTGGCCTGGTCGGCGACGAACGGCATGGTGTCCTTCTTGACCAGCCAGATCACCAGCGGGCCGATGAAGTAGCCCCAGCCGCCGAAGGCCGAGGACAGCAGGCCACCGAGCAGGACGGACAGGTGCGCGAACATCGCCCACTGCTTCTCTTCCACGGTGGGTCCAACCGAAACCGGCGGCGGCGGCGGCGGCGGTGCTGCGTTGACGTTGTCGAACTCGCTCACGGAAAACTCCTTGTCGAATGGGTGGTCTGCGCGGCCCGCTTCCCGCGGGCCATCACGGCACGACAAGACTACGCCAATAACAGCATCAATCGTCACCGGCCACGGTCATTCTGCCGACCAGCACCGAGCCGACCCGGATATGCGAGCGCGGATCGACATCGGCGCCCACCGCCTCGATCGACTCGAACATGCCGCGCAGGTTGCCCGCGATGGTAATCCCGTCCACCGGGTACAGGATCTCGCCGTTCTCCACGCGGAAACCGCCGGCGCCGCGCGAGTAATCACCGGTCACGCCATTGACGCCCTGCCCCATCAGCTCGGTGACCAGCAGGCCGTCGCCCATCTGCCGCGCGATGCCATGCAGGTCCAGGCCTTCGGCGCTGGGAGCCACCTGGAGATTGTGCACGCCACCGGCATTGGCGGTGGTCTGCAGGCCCAGCCGACGCGCGGAGTAGCTGCCCAGCACGTAGCGCTGCAGCACCCCATCGCGGACCAGTGCCGAAGCACGCGTGGCCACGCCATCGCCATCGAAGGCGGCAGAGCGCAGGCCGCGGCGCAGGTGCGGCAGTTCGTCGATCTGCATCCACGACGGGAACAGCGGCTGGCCGACGCTGTCGAGCAGGAAACTGGCCTGGCGGTACAGCGCACCGCCGGAGATCGCCGACAGCAGATGGCCCACCAGGCTGCGCGCCACTTCCGGAGCGAACAGCACCGGCATGCTGCGGGTCGCCATCGAACGTGGCTGCAGGCGTGCCACGGTGCGCTCGGCGGCACGCCGCCCGACCGCTGCCGCGTCCTGCAGGTCTTCGCGTGCCAGCGCACTGGTGTACCAGCCATCGCGCTGCATGCCATCGCCGTGGCCGGCGATCAGCGCCACGCCCATCGAATGGTGGGTGCCGCGCTCGCGCCCGAAGAAGCCGTGCGAATTGGCATACACCGAGAGGCTCTGCGCGGTGGACACCGACGCGCCGTCGGAGTTGCTGATGCGCGCGTCGCCTTCGCGGCCGGCGGCCTCGCAGGCCAATGCCAGATCGATCGCCTGTTCGGCCTGCAGCGCCCAGGGGTGCCAGCCGTCCAGATCCGGGAACTCGCGGGCCATCAGCTCGGCGTCGGCCAGGCCGGCAGCGGCATCGTCCTCGGTGTGGCGCGCGATCGCGCACGCCTGCTCCACCGTCGCCGCCAGGCTCGCCGGTTGCAGGTCGGCGGTGCTGGCGCTGCCCTTGCGCTTGCCGAAATAGACGGTCACCGCGATGCCGCGGTCGGCCGTGGATTCCACGGTTTCGACCTGGCCCAGCCGCACGTTGACGTCCAGTCCGCGGTCTTCGCTGCAGGACACCTCGGCCTGGCTGGCGCCGAGCCGGCGCGCATGGTCGAGCAACTGCCGGGAAATATCGGCCAGCTGGTCCAGCCGGGCCTCGGGGCCGCTGGCGGCGGTCGCTTCAGGGGCGATGACGTTCAATGCTTTATCCTGTGCAGGTTGGGCCCGGCGCTGCGCCGGGCGACGTATTGACGGAAGTAGGAAAGACGATGCGCGGACGCGACGAAGAAACCGGTGAATTCCACGACAAGAGCCGCAAGCAGAAGCGCGGCGAGGCGCTGGAAGTACTGGCGCTGGGCGAAAAGCTGGTCGCGCTGACTCCGGCGCAGCTGGCCCGGCTGCCGGTGCCCGAGGACCTGCTGCCGCACATCGCCGAATGCAAGCGCATCACCGCGCACATCGCGCACAAGCGGCAGCTGGCGTTCCTGGCCAAGCACATGCGCCGCGAGGACGATGCCACCCTGGATGCGATCCGCGATGCGCTGGATGCCAACAGCGAAACCGGTCGCCGCGAAGTGGCGATGATGCACCGTGCCGAGGACTGGCGCGAGAAGCTGATGGCCGAAGGCGATGCCGCACTGTCCAGGCTGCTGGATGAGTACCCGCAGGCCGACCGCCAGCAGCTGCGCACGCTGGTGCGCAATGCCCAGGCCGAACGCGCGAAGAACAAACCGCCGCGCGCCTACCGCGAGATCTTCCAGGTGCTGCGCGCGCTGATGCTGCCGGCCGCGCTGGGGCTGACGGCTGCCGATGCCGGCGAAGACGCCGACGACATCCAGGACAGCACGGAAGACGCCGAGGACTAAGCTGCGCTGCGGGGAAAGCCGCGGGTCATGGACCCGCTCTGCCGGGAACGAGACGGCACGGGTCCGCACGACCGCGATGCTCCATGCCGCCGGCGGCGACAGCACCGGCGCCATCACGCCTGGGTGCCACCGACGGTCAGCCCCTCGATCAGCAGCGAAGGCTGGCCCACGCCCACCGGCACGCTCTGGCCATCCTTGCCGCAGATGCCCACGCCTTCGTCCAGCGCCAGGTCGTTGCCGATCATGCGTACCTTCTGCATGGTTTCCGGACCGTTGCCGATCAGCGTCGCGCCCTTCACCGGCGCGGTGATCCGGCCATCCTCGATCAGGTAGGCCTCCGTCGCCGAGAACACGTACTTGCCACTGGTGATGTCGACCTGGCCGCCACCGAAGTTGACCGCGTACAGGCCTTTTTTCACCGAGCGGATCATCTCCTGCGGGTCGTGCGTGCCGGCGCGCATGTAGGTGTTGGTCATGCGCGGCATGGTCAGGTGCGCGAACGACTCCCGGCGACCGTTGCCGGTTGGCGCCATGCCCATCAGCCGCGCGTTGAGCGCATCCTGCATGTAACCGACCAGGATGCCGTCCTCGATGAGCGTGGTGCACTGCGTGCGATGGCCTTCGTCGTCGATGTTCAGCGAACCGCGGCGACCGTCCAGGGTACCGTCATCGACGATGGTCACCCCGGGCGAGGCCACCCGTTCGCCGAGGCGACCGGCGTACACGCTGGTGCCCTTGCGGTTGAAGTCGCCCTCCAGCCCGTGCCCGACCGCTTCGTGCAGCAGCACGCCCGGCCAGCCCGGGCCCAGCACCACCGGCATCACCCCGGCCGGTGCCGGCACGGCGTCCAGGTTCACCAGCGCCTGCCGCAGCGCCTCGCGCGCGAGCGCTTCAGGACGGCCGTCGGCGAACAGCGTGGTGTAGTCGTAACGGCCACCGCCGCCGGCATAACCGGACTCGCGGCGGCCGCCCTGCTCGACGATGACCTGCACGTTCAGGCGCACCAGCGGGCGGATGTCGGCACCGAGCACGCCGTCGCTGCGGGCGATGAGCACGGTATCCACGCCGCCGGACAGCCCCACCATCACCTGCTTCACGCGTGGATCGGCGGCGCGCAGGTAACCGTCCAGGCGCTTGAGCACCTCGACCTTGGCCTCGTTGCCGAGGCTGTCCACCGGATCCAGCGCCGGATACAGCGCGCGCGCATCGCCACGGACCAGCGAGCGGCCGTGCTGCGCGCCGCCTTCGCGGGAGATCGCGCGCGCGGACTGCGCCGCCGCGACCAGCGCATCGCGGTGGATGTCATCGGAATACGCGAAACCGGTCTTTTCGCCGGCGATCGCGCGCACGCCCACGCCCTGCTCGATGGAGTGCGCGCCGTCCTTGACGATGCCGTCCTCGACGCTCCAGCTTTCGCGCCGCGCATGCTGGAAATACAGGTCGCCGAAGTCGATGCCCGGCCCCAGCAGGTGGCCGAAGGTGCGTTCCAGGGAGCCTGCGTCGAGCCCGGCGGGCTGCAGCAGGCGGTCGTTGGCGAGGGTCAGTGCGTTGTCGGTCATCGTGGCAATCTGGGGGCAGAGGCCGGCGCATGCAACCGGCGGGGCGAAATGGCGGGGGACGGGACGGCCGTGGCCGGGCCGTTACCTGGCCGGTGGAGTGGCGGTTCCGCGTTCGATGACGTCCACCTTCGGTTCCTTCCACGGCCCGGTGACGTGGTAGGTCTTCGCGCCGATCTCTCCCAGCGGCCTGGACAGCACCGCGTTGGTCGCCGCGCCCAGCGCCGCGCCGACCGGCCCGCCGGCGAACGCGCCGACCACGGTCAGCAGATTGCCCGCACGCGGGTTGACGTCGATGGTCTGGTCGAAACGCTGCTGGCGCAGGTCGGTGCGGCCACGGATGCGGATGTCCGCCGCCGGGCCTTCGATCAGCACCGAATCGGTGGTGGCCGAGCCGTCGCCGAACTGCACGGTACCGGCGATCTGGTTGAAGGCGAAGCCCTTGGAGAAGAAGTCGCGGAAGTCGAACATCAGCCGCCGGGGCAGCTGGGTGACGCTGAGCAGGCCAAGCACCCGCCCGGCGCCCGGCTCCAGCTCCAGCAGCTGGCCGTTGCGCGCCTCGACCTGCATCGTGCCCTGCAGGTTGCCAAGCTGGAAATCGGATGGGCCTCCCGGCCAGCCGGCCTGCAGCTCGATCCGGCCTTCGCCGCCGCGCAGCTGACCACCGTGGTCCAGGTCCTGCATCAGCGCGCCGAGGTCTTCGCTGCGCACCTGCGCGGTCAGCGAGGTATGTGCATCGCTTCCCTTGCCCAGCCATTGGCCATGCACGTCGATCGCCTGCCGCGGTGCGCGGAAGCTCAGCTGCTCGACGGACAGGCCGCGCGCGAGGGGTTGCGTGCGCAGCGTGGCCTGGCCCAGTACCACCTTGCCGAACTGCAGGTCGTCGATGTCCAGTGCCAGCGCCGGGATCGCCGCGGGATCGGTATCGTTGGCGCTGGCCTGGACCCGCGCGGACATCGCCTCGCCGTCGGGCAGGATGATCGGCGTGCCATCGCCGGGGGGGGCCTGCACCGGCCCCGGCAGCGATTTCCAGTGCACGCGCTGCAGCGCGCCACGGATGGTGCCGCCGCTGTCGGTCGGCACGCTGAGCCGGCCGGCCAGCGAAGGACCGTCGAGTACCACCTCCAGCTGCTGCGCGGCCGGACGCAGCTGCAGGCGGGTCTGTTCGAACACTCCGCCAACCAGCATCAGCTGCGCGACCTGCACGTCCACCGAGCGCAACGCCAGGCCGTCGCCACCGCTGCCATCGGCGGAGCCGCGCGCAAGGCCGATCCATTCCAGTGCATCCAGCGAACCACTGCGGCCGTTCACTGCCAGACCGCTGGCCGGCGGCTCGCGATCCACCCGCGCGCGGCCCAGGGTGACCTGCACGCCGGTACTGCCCTGCTGGCTGCGCGCGGCCAGCGCCAGGCGCTCGCCGAATGCCACGTCGATGCGGCCTTCGCCCATCGGCAACTGCGCGCTCACCGTGGTATCCAACGCTTCCGCGGCGGGCTTGTCCAGCGGTGCCGGCAGCTTCAGGCGCGTGCCGACCAGGTCCGATCGCAGCTTCAGCCGCGCTGGCGCAGCCGCATCGCCGGCGCCCGCGACGAGCGCCTTCGGCAGGTCCACGCCGATCCGCCACGGCGAACGGCCTTCGACATAGGGCTTCAACCATGCCATTTCCGGCGCACGCTCGAGCAGCACGCCGGCGTCCAGGCTGGCGTCCAGCTGCGATTCAAAGGCCAGCTGCGGATCACGCACGAAGCCGCCGGCGCGCAGGCTCAAGCGGCCCGGCTCGCCAAGGTGGCGCACCGCCAGCTCTTCGGCAGCGAAGCCGCCGTTGCCGTACCGCGCCTGGCCACGGACGTCCTCGAACTCCAGCGCATAGCGTTTCTCGGACAGCGCCACGCCCTGCAGCGCGACGTTGCCGCGCAGGTGTCCGGGCTGGCCGCCACGCAACGGCTGCAGCAGATCGAAATCCACGCTGGCCGGGCCACTGGCACCGAGATTGTCCAGGGTATCGCCATACTCCGCGTGCAGCGGGCTGCGCTTGAGCATGGCCAGCAGCGCGCCGGCCTCGCTGCGGCTGCGTGCACGCACGTACAGCGGTGCCTTGCCGAAATCCTCGATGCCGGCCTCGATCGCATCCACCTTCACCCCGGCCAGCTCGCCGCGCCCGTGCAGCTGGAAGCCCGCTCCGATGAAGGCGATGTCGCCCTCCACGGCGGTCATGTCCGGCCACTCCCGCTGGAAGCGGATGGTGCCGTTGTCGATATGGCCGCGCGCCTCGAAGCGGCCGTCGCGATCATTGAAGGGCCAGTCGTCGAGATCGCCGCTGACCAGCCCGGTGCCGTCGCGCACGGTGCCGGACTGCAGCGCCGTATCCAGCCAGTCGATGGCGTTGCGGCTCATCTTCGAGCGGATCCAGAAGCGCTTGGCCGCGGTCATCGGCACATCGTCGATCTTCGCCGCCAGCTGCATCCACGGCCGGCTGCCGTCGCCCTGGAACCACAGCCCGCCGCGCACATCGGCGGCATAGTCGCTGCCCTGCACCCGCAGCGCCGGCGTGCCCACGCGCCAGCCGCCGGCTTCGTCCTGCCAGCCCACCACTTCACCGGCCAGGCGCACGTCATGGCGCACGCCGAAGCCCAGCGGCCAATCGAAGCGCAGCTGTCGTTGCGGCTGCAACTGCAGGGTGAAGCCCTGTGCATCGCCTTCGAAACGACCACCGACGCCGGACAGGCCGGGAGCCCCGTCGACGCTCGCGAACGCCAGTTCCTCCAGCTCACCCTGTACCCACATCGTACCGCCACGCTCGCCACGTACCTGCAGCTGGCTCACATGCAGGCGCGGGCCGGCCCGGTACAGCCAGTCGCGCACTCCGGCGTCGATGCGCGGGCTCAGCGCCAGCGCGCGCAGCAGCACGCTGCCGTCGATGTCATCTCCTAGCAGTGCCAGGTGCTGGCCGGCGCCGAGCAGCAGGCCATCCAGCACCTGATCGCGACCCTCGGCGCGTACCCGCAGGCGCGGGGCTTCCATGCGCCAGCCACCGCTGCTGTAGCGCCAGCGCGCGCGCACCTGCATGCGCTGCAGGTCCAGTACCGGCCGCGCGACCGTGGCGGTCGGCGCACCGGCCAGGCGCAGCCCGGACAGGTCCGAATCGGTCGTCACCATCACCGGGCGGAAATCGCGCAGGGCGATCCACGCGTTGAGTTCGCCCCGCCCCTGCTGCAGCTGCATGCCACCGGCCGACAGCAGCGCCGACCAGGCCTGCAGGTCCACCGGGTCGCCGCCCAGCCAGGCTTCGCCGTCGCCACGTCGGCGGTCCACGTCCAGCACCGCCGACAGCGGCAGTGCATCGCGCGCCGCCCAGGCACGCACGCCGACCCGCAGCCGCTCGCCGTCCACCCGCAGGCGCAGGTCCAGCCGTGGCAGCGTCGCCTGCACCCCGATCGACGGTGCATCCACGCTCAGCCGGCCGCCTTCCACCTGCAGTTCGCCAAGCCGGCGCAGCGCATCCAGCGGATCGCCACCGCTCGCCTGGGGCATTCCGCGCACGCTCCAGCGACCGTCATCGGCACGTTGCAGCACCAGCGCCAGGCCACGCAGCCGCAGCTCGGTCAGCGAACGCCCCGGCAACAGCCCCGCGTACATCGCCACCTGTACTTCGGCCTGGCCGATGCGCAGCCCTTCGCCACGACCGATGCGCAGGCCATCCAGCTGCAGCAGCGGACCGCGCCGGGTCCATTCGGTGCGCAGGCGATCGAAGCGGACCGGCTGGCCGGCGCGCGCGGTCAGCCACGCCGCCACCCGCTCGGGGTGGCGTTCGGCCAGTGGCAGCAACTGGCTGAAGGTGCCCACCAGCAGCGCCACCGCCACCAGCGCGACGGCGAACGCATACAGGGCAAACCGGCGCGTCCTCCGCAGCCGCCGCCGCGGCGGCGTGTTCATCGGCCGCGGCCGGTCGTGCGCCGGCATGGGTCAGAGCAGGACCACATCGAACTGTTCCTGCAGGTACTGGTCGTCGGCCTGGAAGCGGATGCTCTTGCCGAGGAATTCCTCCAGCTCCGCCACCGCGGTCGATTCTTCGTCGGTGATCCGCGCGACCACCTTCGACGAGGCGATCACAAGCAGCCGCGCCGCATCGAACTGGCGCACCGCGCGGGTGATCTCGCGGAAGATTTCGTAGGTCACCGTTTCGGCGGTCTTGATCGAGCCGCGTCCGCCGCACTCCGGGCAGGGCTCGGACAGCTGCCGCTCCAGGCTTTCCACGGTGCGCTTGCGGGTCATCTCCACCAGCCCGAGCGGCGAGAATTCGTACACGGTGGTCTTGGCATGGTCGCGCGCCAGCGCCTTTTCCAGCGTACGCAGCACCTGGCGGCGGTGCTCCGGGTCGGTCATGTCGATGAAGTCGATGATGATGATGCCGCCGAGGTTGCGCAGGCGCAGCTGCCGCGCCACCGCCTGCGCCGCCTCCAGGTTGGTGCGGAACACGGTCTCTTCGAGGTTGCGCTGGCCGACGAACGAACCGGTGTTGACGTCGATGGTGGTCATCGCCTCGGTCTGGTCGATCACCAGGTAACCGCCGGATTTCAGCGGCACCTGCTTGTCCAGCGCACGGCCGATCTCGTCCTCCACCCCGAACATGTCGAAGATCGGGCGGTCGCCGTTGTACAGCTCCAGCTTCTCGGCCAGCACCGGCATGTACTTGGCGACGAACGCCTGCAGCTGCCCGAAGGTTTCCTTGGAATCCACCTTGACCTTGTCCACGTCCTTGCGGATCAGGTCGCGCACCGAGCGCAGCGGCAGGCTCAGGTCCTCGTAGATGATGCTGCATGGCGCCGCCTCGCGGCCACGACGCTCGACCACGTTCCAGACCCGCGACAGGTAGGCGATATCCTCGGCGATGGCTTCGGCCGGCTGGCCTTCGGCGTTGGTGCGCACGATGTAGCCGTAGCCGCCATGCTGCGCCGACAGCTCGGTGACCAGGGTCTTCAGCCGCACGCGTTCGGCTTCATCCTCGATGCGCGCCGACACCCCGACCACCTTGGACTGCGGCAGCAGCACCATGTAGCGCGAAGGAATGCTGATCTGCGTGGTCAGGCGCGCGCCCTTGCTGCCGATCGGATCCTTGACCACCTGCACCACGATGTCCTGGCCGTCGCGCAGCAGCTCCACGATCGGTACGCTGGACGGCGGCGGCAGGGTGGTGTTCTCGGTATCCACGCTGGCCACAGGCGCCGGCCGCACCACGTCGTTGGCGTGCAGGAACGCGGCACGCTCCAGGCCCACTTCGACGAACGCGGCCTGCATGCCCGGCATCACCCGCTGCACCTTGCCCTTGTAGATGTTGCCGACCACGCCACGGCGCCAGCCGCGCTCGATGTGCAGCTCCTGCAGCATGCCGTTCTCGATCACCGCGACCCGGGTTTCGCGTGGGGTCACGTTGACCAGGATTTCCTCAGACATCGACGGCAGCCTCCGTGGCGGCAACAGGGGGAGACGCCAGGCCGGCGCGCGCGAGCAGGCGACCGGTCTGGTACAACGGCAATCCCATCACGCCGGAATGGCTTCCCGACAGATGGACGATGAAGCGCTCCGCACCGCCCTGGATGGCGTAGGCACCGGCCTTGCCCATCGGCTCGCCGCTGGCCACGTAGCCGGCGATGGCCGCTTCGTCGAGTTCGGCGAAGGTGACCTCCGACACCACCAGGTCGGTCGAGATCCCCGTCGCGCTGGCCAGCACGATCGCAGTCAGCACCTGGTGGCTGCGCCCGGACAGCGCGCGCAGCATCGCAGCGGCATCGTCCGCGTCGGCCGGCTTGCCGAACACGCGGTCGCCGAGCACCACTTCGGTATCCGAGCCGAGCACCTGCGCGGCAGGATCCCCGGCGCGCACCAGGGCCAGGCCGGCGCGTGCCTTGTCGGTGGCCACGCGCAGCACATAGGCGTGCGGGCGCTCGCCGGCGGCGCGCACCTCCGGCACCTCCAGCGACAATGACTGGAACGGATATCCAAGGCGCGCCAGCAGATGGCTGCGGCGGGGCGAACGGGAGGCAAGATAGAGCATCGGCACAGCATACCCTGCGCGCCCCATCTGGATCGCCGGCAGACCCGCGCCGCGCGCGCCGGTTACGATGCGACTCACAACGCGTTCATACCGTCGCCAGCACCCTCAACGCTCCAGAAGGAGAACCCGATGCGTCGCCCTGTCCTTTCCCCGTTGCTGATCGCCCTGTCGCTTGCCATGGGAGCCTGCATGACCGCCAACGCCGCCGTCCCGGCCCCGACCATCGCGCCGGTGCAGGGCACCCTGCTGAACGTATCCTCCAACGCCGAAGCACGTCGCGTCCCGGACGTGGCCACGATCTCGGCCGGCGTGGTCACCCAGGCCGCCGACGGCAACACGGCGATGCGCCAGAACGCCCAGCAGATGGACAAGGTGCTGGCCGCGATCAAGGCCGCCGGCATCGCCGAGCGCGACGTGCAGACCAGTGGCGTCAACCTCAGCCCGCGCTACCGGCATGACGACAACGAAGCACCGAAGATCACCGGCTACCAGGCCAGCAACACGGTCAGCCTGAAGGTGCGCGACATCGCCGCGCTGGGCAAGGTGCTCGATGCGCTGGCGGCGCAGGGCGCCAACCAGATCAACGGCCCGAGCTTCGAGATCGACCAGCCTGAACCGGTCTACGATGAAGCGCGCCTTGCCGCGCTGGAGAAGGCCCAGGCGCGCGCGCGCACCTACGCCGACGCGCTCGGGCTGAAGGTGCGCCGCATCGTCAGCATTTCCGAGAGCAGCGGTGGCGGTTTCCGCCCGGTGATGATGCGCGCGGCGGCCGCGCCGATGGCGGCCGACGTTTCCACGCCGGTTTCTCCCGGCGAGAGCTCGGTGTCGGTGAACCTGGACGTGGTGTTCGAACTGGACCGCTGAACCGCATGCGGGGCCGCGGCCGGCATCTGCCGCGACGGGCCTGGAGCCGCGCCCCTTCCACTGGAGGGGCGCGCTGAAGGCGGCGATAAGGGCTGAAAGGCGTGGGCGTCCCGGTCCCGGCGCCTCAGGCGCAGCGACGCGCCGCGCGGCGCCTGATCCGTCGTCCGAGCGGCGCCACCATCCAGCCCAGCCATGCGCCGGCAAGGCTGCCCCAGATCGCGCTCTGGATCACCGGCCCGCCCGCCAACGGCGCCAGGCCGGCACCGGCCGCGAAACCGACGAGTGCGATGCCCGCCATCCTCCGCCGCCTGGCGAGTGCGCGTTTCCATGCCTGGCGTTTCTGCTCGCGCTCGCGTTGCGCATGGAGGTCCGGCTCCATGATGGCGTTGATGACGGCTTCGGCTTGCCTGGCGTCCATGTCCACGTTCCTGTGTGATCTGTCGTCATGGTAGATCGCGCGTGCATCCGGCGACAACCGATGTACCGGCCAAAGGCCGGACCCTGCCGCGCGACAAAAAAAAGGGCCTGGTCGCTTGACCAGGCCCTCGAATTTCATGGCGCCCGAAGTTGGACTCGAACCAACGACCCCCTGATTAACAGTCAAGTGCTCTAACCGGCTGAGCTATTCGGGCAGACCGCCAGTATAGCGGATTTCATGCGCGATGGTAGGGGTGGTTGGCCAGCATGGCCGCCGCGCGATACAGCTGTTCGGCCACCACGAGCCGCACCAGCATGTGCGGGAGCGTCAATGGACCGATCGACCATTTCTCGTCGGCCAGCGCCGACACTTCCGGCGAATGGCCTTCCGGCCCGCCGATCAGGAACGCAAGGTCCCTGCCCTGCCCGCGCCAGTGTTCCAGCCGCTGTGCGAGCTGTTCCGAACTGAGCTGCCGGCCGGGCACGTCCAGCGCCACCACCAGCGCATTCTTCGGCAGCGCGGCGATCACCCGCCGCCCTTCGTCCTCGGTGGCGCGCCGCGCATCGCGGCCTTTGCCGCGCAGGCCCGGTTCGATCTCCACCAGCTCGAACGGCAACCAGTGCGAAAGGCGCTTCTGGTATTCGGCGAAGCCCTGCGCCACCCAGCCGGGTGCGCGTTCGCCGGTCGCGATCAGGCGTGCCTTCATCCTGCCTCCTCGAACGCCAACGGCGCCCGCGGGCGCCGTTGGCATGCAGTCCGGACGCTGCCGATCAGGCCGCGTCGTCGTCTTCGCTGCTGCTGGACGGCGGCTGGTCGCCCACGGTCCACAGCCGCTCCAGCGCGTAGAACTCGCGCACGCGCGGCAGCATCACGTGGACCACCACGTCGCCCAGGTCCACCAGCACCCATTCGGCTTCGCGCTCGCCTTCCACGCCCAGCGGCATCACCTCGAGCTTCTTGGCGAAGCGCACTACCTCATCGGCGATGGACTTGACGTGGCGCGACGAGGTGCCCGAAGCGATCACCATGTAATCGGCGACGCTGGACTTGCCGCGCACGTCGAGCTGGACCACTTCCTTGGCCTTCAGTTCCGCCGTGGCGTCCATCACGCAGGCCAGCAGTTCCTCGACGGACGGCGGCGGGCTGGGCAGTTCGACCTTGATGGTCTGGGGTTGGGTCTGGTTGCTCAATGCGGTTCGACTCTATAAACGTAGGGGGGATTATACGGACATGCCACCGCGCCGGCATTCACGGTGCGTCGGCACCATACAGGCGGTGGCGGGCCACGTACCCGGCCACCTCCGGTGGCAGCAGGTCGCGCCACGGCCGGCCTTCGGCGATCCGTGCGCGTACTTCGCTGGCCGATTCGTCGCGCAGCGGCGGGCGCAGGCGCAGTACGCGGCCGGCAGGCGCGGCGAACAGCATCTGCGCGTCATCGGTCCAGCGCCCGACCAGCGCGCGTCCGAGCTCGCCATCGGGCGCCTGCTCGATGACCGCGCCGGGGCGGTCGGCCACGATGAAATGGGCCAGCCCGAACAGCGCCTGCCAGCGGTGCCAGGAATGCAGCGACAGCAGGCTGTCGGCGCCGACCAGCCACGCCAGCGGCCGCGTCGGCCCCAGCTCGGCGCGCAGTTCGACCAGGGTATCCACGGTGTACGAAGGCAACCCCGGCTGGCGTGCGGCCCGTTCCACCTCGCGGCGGTCCAGCAGCAGCCCCGGCTCCTCGCCGATCGCCAGTTCCAGCATCCGGCAGCGTTGTCGTGCGTCGGCGCCCGGTGCCGCACGATGCGGCGGATCGGCCGCCGGCAGCATCCGCACCGCCACCTGCAATTCGTCGCGCGCCGCGCGCGCGATCGCCAGGTGGCCCAGGTGCACCGGATCGAACGTGCCTCCGTAGTAGATGCGCAGCGGCATCGGGGCGGCTCAGGCGCGCGCGAGCAGGCGCACTGCGCGCGCTTCGGACACCGCCACCAGCAGGCGTTCCAGCGCCAGCCAGGCATCGCCGTCGGCGCGGCCCTTGGCGATGCGGTCGACCAGCCCGGCCTCGGCGACGAAACGTTCCCAGCGCCGGGCCTGCGGATGGCGCTGCAGCGCACGCTTGTACGGCGCCTGGCGCGATTCCCAGATGCCGCGCGACTTCATCTCCGCCGCCAGGTTGCCACCGCGGGCCTGCACCTGTGCCAGCGCCGCACCGGCGAGCAGTTCACGGATCACGATCGGCATCAGCGCGGCGACCGCTTCGCCCTCGCCGCGCAGGCCGGCCAGCATGCGCAGCACCGCGCGCGGCTGTCCGGAAAAAGTCGATTCGACCAGCCGGAACACATCGTAGCGGGCGGCATCAGCCACCAGCGCGTCCATCCTTTCCACGCCCAGCGTCTCGCCCGGTTCGACCAGCAGCGCCAGCTTGTCGATCTCCTGCGCGGCGGCCAGCAGATTGCCTTCCACCCGCTCGGCCAGGCGCTGCACCGCGGCCGGCTCGGCGCGCAGCCCCTTGCCGCGCAGGCGTCGCTCGATCCACTCCGGCAGTTCGTGCGGCTTGATCGCCCAGGCCACCGACAGCACCCCGGCGCGGCCGACCGCATCGGCCCACTTGCCCTGGTGCGCCTTGCTCCACTCGTTGGCGGTGATCAGCAGGATCACGTCCGGCGGCGGCGAGGCGCAGAAATCGCTGATGACCGCCGCGCCGTCCTTGCCCGGCTTGCCATTGGGCAGGCGCACTTCGATCAGGCGCCGCGCACTGAACAGGCTGGGCGCGTTGAAGCCCGCCTCCAGCTGGCGCCAGTCGAAATCGCGGCCGTCGGCATCGAATACTTCACGTTCGTTGACGCCCTCGGCGCGGGCGCGGGCGCGGACGGCATCGGCCGCCTCCAGCACGCGCAGTGTCTCAGGCCCGGCAACCAGGTAGACCGGCGCCAGCGGTTGCCCGCCGGTGGCGCTCGCCAACTGCTCCGGGCGCAGTTCCATCGCGCGCGCGGCTCAGTCCCGGACCGGACGCGGTGCCGGTTCGGACTGGATCGCCGGTACGCCGGCCGGTGCGGGGCCTGCCGGCACCACGCTGGCAGGCGCCGGCCTGGACAGGTCGCGGCCTTCGTGCAGTTCGTTGCGGACCACGCTGTCGATGCGGCGGATGATCGAAGCGGACATCTCCCGGCGCAGCTCGTCGGCAAGGATCTCGCGCTCGGTGGTGGTGCCGGTGGCATCGGTCGGCGGCGACACGTAATCGCGCGACAGCTCGATCACCTGCTGCGGCACCAGCTCGCTGCCGTCCTCGCGACGGAAGATGAAGATCACCGCATAACGCAGGCTGTATTCCTGCGCGCGGCCCTGCGCGTCGATCGCGATCGGCAGGTCGCCCCAGCGCTCGGACAGTACCTGCAGCTGCGCCGTCGGCGCGGTCGAATCGTCGTCGGCCAGCTCGGCGCCGGACGCCCGCAGGCTGCGTCGCAGCAGCTTGGCCAGTTCGCTGTACGGCGCGGTGGATACCACCTTCACCGCCGCCGTATCGGCCGGCAGCATCAGCTTGTTGCGCATGTGGAAGCCGCAACCGGCCAGGCCGAGGGCAACGAGGAGGACGAGCAGGATTCGGGTCATGGACACAGTCTGTAGGAGCCGGGCGGCTGCGGCAATACAGCCTGCCCGATGATGCGTGAATGACGGTTGATGTTCATGCCCCTCGCGAGGACCGGAAAGAGCGTGACGACCAACGGTCGTCACCCACCACGGGGCACCCCACCGGGGCGCCGCGATCAGCCGACCACGATGTTCACGATCTTGCCCGGCACGATGATGATCTTGCGCACCGCGAAGCCTTCCATGAACCTGGCCGCGTTCGGTTCGGCCAACGCCAGCGCCTCGACCTGCTCGCGCGCGGCGTCGGACGCCACCTCGATGGTGCCGCGCAGCTTGCCGTTGACCTGCACCGCCAGGGTCACCGCGTCGCGGACCAGCGCGGCCGGATCGGCCTGCGGGAACGACTGGTCTTCCAGCAATGTCTCCCCGTGCCCCAGCACCTGCCACAGCGCGTGGCTGGCGTGCGGGGTGATCGGGTTGAGCATCAGCACGATGGACTGCAGCGCTTCGTGGCGCACCGCGCGACCCTGCTCGCTGGCATCGTCGAACTTCGCCAGCGCGTTCATCAGCTCCATCACCGCGGCGATGGCGGTGTTGAAGCTGTGGCGGCGGCCATAGTCGTCGCCGACCTTGCCGATGGTCTCGTGGATCCTGCGCCGCAGCGCCTTCTGCCCGGCGTCCAGTGCCGCTACGTCCAGCGCCGGCACGAGGCCTTCGGCGGCATGCCTGTGCACCTGCGCCCACAGGCGGCGCAGGAAGCGTGCCATGCCATCGACGCCGGCCTCGTTCCATTCCAGCGACTGTTCCGGCGGCGCGGCGAACATCGAGAACAGGCGCACGGTGTCGGCGCCGTACCTGCCGACCATCGCCTGCGGATCCACGCCGTTGTTCTTCGACTTGGACATCTTCTCGGTGCCGCCGATCTCCACCGGCAGGCCGTCGGCGACCAGCGTCGCGCCGGTGATGCGGCCACGCTCGTCGCGCTCGACCGCCACGTCGGCCGGGTTGATCCAGTCCTTCGAACCGTCCGGGTTCGGGCGGTAGTAGGTCTCGGCGATCACCATGCCCTGGCACAGCAGGTTCTGCGCCGGCTCGTTGCTGTCCACCATGCGCGCGTCGCGCAGCAGCTTGTGGTAGAAGCGGAAATACATCAGGTGCAGGATCGCGTGCTCGATGCCCCCGATGTACTGGTCCACCGGCAGCCAGTAGTTGCCGCGCTTGTCCACCGCATCGCGCGCGCCCGGCGAGGTGTAGCGGGCGTAGTACCAGCTCGATTCCATGAAGGTATCGAAGGTGTCGGTCTCGCGCTCGGCCGCGCCACCGCATTCGGGGCACGTCGTCTTCCGCCACTCCAGGTCGGTCTTGATCGGCGAACCGGTACCCGAGAACGCCACGTCTTCCGGCAGCACCACCGGCAGCTGTTCTTCCGGCACCGGCACCGCGCCGCATTTTTCACAGTAGATCACCGGAATCGGGCAGCCCCAGTAGCGCTGGCGGCTCACGCCCCAGTCGCGCAGGCGGTAATTGACCCGGCGCTGGCCCTGCGCCTTGCGCTCGAACCGCTCGGCAAGGGCTTCGAAGGCGCCCTGGAAGTCCAGGCCGTCGAACTCGGCGGAGTTGACCAGCTCGGTCTCGCGGGTCTTGTCGCTGTACCAGTCCTGCCAGCGCGCCGGATCGTAGCTGCGTTCGTCATCGTTGCGCGGATGGGTGAGCGCGATGACCTGGCGGATCGGCAGGCCGTACTTGTTGGCGAATTCGTTGTCGCGCTGGTCGTGGCCGGGAACGGCCATCACCGCGCCGGTGCCGTAGCCCATCAGCACGAAGTTGGCGACCCACACCGGCACCTGGTCCCCGGTCACCGGATGGATGGCCTTGAGGCCGGTATCCATCCCGCGCTTTTCCTGGGTTTCCAGCTCGGCTTCGGAGACCCCGCCCTGCTTCATGCCGGCCAGCATCGCGGCCAGTTCGGGGTTGTTGCGGGCCGCATGCAGCGCCAGCGGATGTTCGGCGGCGATCGACACGAAGGTCACGCCCATCACGGTGTCCGGGCGGGTGGTGAAGACGCGCAGCGGATCCAGCGCGCCGCCATCGACGTCGCGCACCGCGAACTGGATCTCCAGGCCTTCGGACCGGCCGATCCAGTTGCGCTGCATGGTCTTGACCGATTCCGGCCAGCCATCCAGCTCATCCAGGCCGTCGAGCAGTTCCTGCGCGTAATCGGTGATGCGCAGGAACCACTGCGGGATCTCGCGCTTCTCCACCAGCGCACCGGAACGCCAGCCGCGGCCGTCGATGACCTGCTCGTTGGCCAGCACGGTCTGGTCCACCGGGTCCCAGTTGACCACCGCGTTGCGGCGGTAGGCCAGGCCCTTGCGCATCAGCCGGGTGAACATGCGCTGTTCATGCACGTAGTAGTCCGGGCGGCAGGTGGCGAACTCGCGCGACCAGTCGATGGCGTAGCCCAGCGATTTCAGCTGGCTGCGCATGTGGTCGATGTTCCGGTAGGTCCACGCCGCCGGCGCGGTCCTGTTCTTGATCGCCGCGTTTTCCGCCGGCAGGCCGAAGGCATCCCAGCCCATCGGCTGCAGCACGTTGTGGCCGGTCATGCGCTTGTAGCGGCTGATGACGTCGCCGATCGTGTAATTGCGCACGTGGCCCATGTGCAGTGCGCCGGACGGGTACGGCAGCATCGACAGGCAGAAATACTTCGGCTTGTCCGACGTTTCGTTGACCTCGAAGGCGCGGGTGGCATCCCAGTACTGCTGGGCGGCGGTTTCAACCTGCTGCGGGTCGTAGGCGATGGGTTCGACGCTGGTCATGGAACACGCGTATGCGGCGGCAAAGCGGCACAGAGTACCGCAGTGCGGCAAAAGGCTCCATCGCGGGCGCGGGCGGGGCCGGCCGGGGCATGCCGCGCGGCCTCGGCCGGCGTCAGCTCCGGTTCCCCGCCGCGCGCAGCACCGGCAGCGCCAGCGCCAGCCATGCCAGCCAGCTGGCGAAGGTGATGCGCTGCGCCAGCGGCGCCGGCACCACCCCCTGCAGCCCGAACGCGCACACCGCCGCGACCGCGCCGCAGGCCAGTGCCAGCACCCCCAGCGCCGTCGAACGCCGCCACAGCGCGCTGGCGAACATCAGCGTGCCGGCGATGAACGCCAGCACCCAGACCATCCACGCGCTGGCGTGCGCCTGGCTCGCCGGGCCATCCAGCGCTTCCACGTCCAGCGGCAGCAGGCCCATGCCGGCGAATGCCATGCCGGCCAGCACCAGCAGCTGGCCGGCGACCCGCGCGCGCCAGTTGCTGCCGACCGGCAGGCGCAGCAGCAGGCACAGCGCCACCATCACTGCCAGCAGCCCCGGCAGCACCCAGCCCAGCAGGTTGAACGCCAGCGCATGCGGCACCCCGGACGCGCCGAGCAGGGCCACCGGGTGGCGCGCCTGCGCGTAACCGTCCAGCGCCGCACCGAAAGCGGTCACCGAAACAATGAACACGACGGCGGCCGAGGCGCCGACCAGGTCTTCGATACGTCGAGGCAGGGGCATGGAGGCGGGTGCGGGTGGTTGCGAGGGCCCCATTGTGGGCCAGGTCGGCGACGGTGGGTTGCGTCGCGGCGCTTCCGCCACCATAGAATCGGTTCCCCGCCGTAGATCCAGAGTTTCCATGAGCGAACTGCCGCACGTATTCGACGCCACCACCGACACCTTCGAGGCCGAAGTCCTGCAGAAGTCGCTGCAGACGCCGGTGCTGGTCGACTTCTGGGCGACCTGGTGCGGTCCCTGCAAGAGCCTGGGCCCGATCCTGGAAAAGCTCGCCGGCGAGTACAACGGCGCCTTCGAGCTGGCCAAGGTCGATGTGGACAAGGAACAGCAGATCGCCGCTGCATTCCAGATCCGCTCGGTGCCCACCGTGTACCTGGTCAAGGGCGGCCAGCTGGTCGACGGCTTCCCCGGTGCGTTGCCGGAAGGCCAGCTGCGCGAGTTCCTGGCCCAGCACGGCATCACCCCGGCCGAACCGGTGGCCGGCGAGGACGTGGCCGAACCTGCACCGCTGGACCCGCAGGCCCAGGTCGATGTGCTGCGCGCGCAGATCGCCGCCGAGCCGGACAAGGCCGAGCTGAAACTCGACCTGGCCGTGGCCCTGCTGCAGCTTGGCGGGGTCGACGAGGCGCGCACGCTGATCGACGCGCTGCCGGCCAACCTGGCCACCGACGACCGCGCAGTGCGTGCCCGCGCCCGCCTGTCGTTCGCCAGCGCATTGAAGGACGCGCCCGCCGCCGAAGCCCTGCAGGCCCGCATCGCCGCCGATGGCAACGACCTGCGGGCGCGCCACCTGCGTGGCGTACAGCTGCTGCTGGCCGGCGAGGATGATGCGGCGATCGAGCAGTTCCTGGAGATGCTGCGCATCGACCGCGGTTTCGAGGAGGGACTGCCGCGCAAGGTGCTGATCGATGCCTTCAACGTGATCGATGATCCGGAGCGCGTCAGCCGCTACCGCCGCCGGATGGCCTCGCTGCTGTTCTGATCCCGGAGCCGCCCAGGGGCCGCGCTGGCCGCGCGCGTTCAATGCGCCGCCAGCGCGGACCTTTTCCATACGTGCGCGTATGGCTACACTCATGGCGCCCTCTCCTGCCCGGTTGCCCATGAACGCTACCCTGTTCCGCCACGGCATCAATCTCTGGCCGCCGTTCCTGTTCACCGGCATCCACGTCGCGGCGATCTCGCCCGATTATCGGGACATCACCGTCGAACTGCGCCAGCGCCCGTGGAACCGCAACTACGTCGGCACCCATTTCGGCGGCAGCCTGTTCGCGATGGCCGATCCGTTCTGGATGCTCGGCCTGATGCATGCCCTCGGCCGCGATTACTACGTCTGGGACCGTGCGGCCGAGATCGAATTCCTGAAGCCCGGGCGCGGCACCGTGCGCACCTCGTTCCATATCGACGATGCCCTGCTGCGGACGCTGCGCGACGCCACCGCCGGCGGCGACAAGGCGCTGCGCTGGTTCAGCAACGACATCGTCGATGCCAGCGGCGAGGTGGTCGCGCGCGTGCGCAAGCAGGTCTACATCCGCCTCAAGCCCAAGGCGCGCGGTGCCGGCGAAACCGCAGCCGGGCCGCCGGTGGCCTGATCGCGCGCTGCATCGCGCGTAACCGCGGCCCCTCGGCCGCTACAATGCGCGGATGTCCCTCCCCGCTCCCACCCTCGTGCCCCGCCCCTCGCTGCAACGCCTGTTCCTGACCGGCCTGCTGACCCTGCTGCCGATCTGGCTGACATGGGTGGTGATCAAGTTCGTATTCGTGCTGCTGTCGGGCATTTCCAGTCCCCTGGTGGTGCCGATGTCGGAGCGGATCGCGACCTCGTTTCCGCATTATCTCGGCTGGGTGCGCGCCGAATGGATCCAGGACGTCGTCGCGCTGCTGGCGACCCTGCTGGTGATCCTGGCGGTGGGCGTAGCCAGCCGCCGCGTGGTCGGCCAGCGCGTGCTGCGCTGGGTCGGCGCGGTGATCAAGCGCATCCCGCTGGCCAGCATCATCTACGACAGCGCGAAGAAGCTGCTGGACATCCTGCAGACGCAGCCGGGCAGCACCCAGCGCGTGGTGCTGATCGACTTCCCGCACCGCGACATGAAATCGGTCGGCCTGGTGACCCGCGTCATCCGCGAACATGGCACCGGCCGCGAACTCGCCGCGGTATACGTACCGACCACGCCCAACCCGACCTCCGGCTATCTGGAGATCGTGCCGGTCGAGCTGCTTACGCCGACCGACTGGACCGTGGACCAGGCGATGAGCTTCATCATTTCCGGTGGTGCGGTGGCGCCGGACACGGTGCCATTCACGCGCGCGGGCGAACGCTGACCACGTGCCGCGTGCTGGCCGTACAGGCCTGGATCGTGCAAGCTCCACGGTCTGTGTTCCACGGAAGTCCCTGATGTCCCAGCTTGCCCGCGCCCTTGCGGCTGCTCTCGCTTCGCTGATGCTGTTCAGCGCTGCGCCGCCCGCCGAAGCGGCGAAGAAGAAGGCCACGCGTCCCGCCGCATCGCAGTCCCGCCAGGCCGCGAAACCCAAGGCCAGGCCACGCGCGCGCCCGGCGGCACCGGCCACGCGGCAGCCTGCGGCGCAGGCCAGCAAAGCCTCGCAGCTGGAGCGGCTCTACGAGGACTACTGGGACGCCTCGATGCGCCTGAATCCGCTGCAGGCCACGTTCCAGGGCGATGCGCGCTACAACGATGAGCTGCCGAACATCCTGTCGGCGGCATGGCGCCAGCAATCGCACGATTTCACCAGCGAGTGGCTCGGCAAGGTCGAGAACATCGGCAGCGACGGACTGCAGGGCCAGGACCTGCTCAGCTACGAGATGTTCGTGCGCGACGCCCGTGCTTCGCTGGACGCCGAACGGTATCCGTCGTGGATGCTGCCGATCAGCCAGTACTACAACCTCGGCAGCATCATGGCGATCCTCGGCGCCGGCGCCGGCGCGCAGCCGTTCAACACGGTGAAGGATTACGACAACTGGTCGCGGCGCTCGCTGGGCATCCCGGCGCTGTTCGACCAGGCCATCGACAACATGCGCCAGGGCGTGGCGGCCGGCGTGGTGCAGCCGCGCGACCTGATGGAAAAGGTGTTGCCGCAGCTGGACGCGGTGATCAGGCCGACCGCCGAGGAAAGCATCTTCTGGACGCCGGTGCGGACCATGCCCGCGACCATCGGTGCCGAAGACCGGGCGCGCATCAGCGCCGAATACAAGCGCATGATCGAATACCGGATCATGCCGGCCTACCGTGCGCTGCGCGGTTTCATCGCCACCGAGTACCTGCCGGCAACGCGTGCCTCGGCCGGCATGGACGCCTTGCCGGAGGGTTCGGCCTGGTACGCCAGCACGCTACGCCAGGCCACCGCGACCCGCCAGGATCCCGCGCAGCTGCATGCCTGGGGCGAGCAGCGCGTACAGGCCCTGCACGCCCGGATCGCCGCGGTGATGAAGGAGAACCGGCTGCGCGGATCGGAGGCCAGGCTGCTGCGCGGCATGCGCGACGACCGCCCGTTCCGCTACGCCGATGCCGGCGCCATGCTCGATCATTACCGCCAGCTGCAACAGCAGGTGGCGGCGAAACTGCCGACGGTGCTGCAGACGCTGCCCAGGGCCACGCTGGAAATCCAGCCGGTGGAAGCGGACCGCGGACTGACCACCGCCGCGGTGTCCTACCAGCCCGGCATCGCCGGCAGCCGCGCCGCGGTGCTGTACGTCAACACGTCCAACCTGCCCACGCGCCGGCGCTGGAGCGCGCCGATGCTGTACCTGCATGAAGCCGTACCCGGCCATCACGTGCAGCTGGGCCTGCAGCAGGAACTGGAGAAGCTGCCGCGCTTCCGCCGCCAGGGAGGCGACCTGGCGTTCGTGGAAGGCTGGGGCCTGTACGCCGAATCGCTGGGCGGAATGCTCGGCCTGTATGCCGATCCCCATGACCACATCGGTTACCTGCACGCCGCCCTGACCCGCGCCGCGCGCGTGGTCGCCGATACCGGCCTGCATGCACGCGGCTGGAGCAAGCAGCAGGCCATGGCCTATCTGGAAAAGAACGCACTGATGCCCAGCGAGGACGCCGCCGCGGAAGTGGAGCGGATGATGGCCCAGCCCGGGCAGGCGCTGTCCAACGTGCTGGGCGAGGCGAAGATCGTCGATCTGCGCGAGCGCGCGCGCCAGCTGCAGGGCGATCGTTTCGACCTGCGCGCGTTCCATGCCGAGCTGCTCAAGGACGGCTCCATGCCGCTGGACATCCTGGAGCAGCGGATGGAGCGCTGGATGCACGGCCAGGCAACATCCACGCCGCCTGCAGCCGGCGGCTGACCTGCCCCCCCATGCCAGGAACCGCCATGTCCCACGGACTGCAGGGCATCCACCATGTCGCGCTGATATGCAGCGACTACGCCCGCTCGCGCGCGTTCTACGTGGATACGCTGGGCCTGGCGATACTCGGCGAGCATCACCGGGCCGCACGCGATTCCTGGAAACTGGACCTGGCGTTGCCCGACGGCGGGCAACTGGAACTGTTCTCGTTCCCGTCGCCCCCGCCCCGTCCCAGCCGCCCCGAGGCGCAGGGGTTGCGCCATCTCGCCTTCCGCGTCGCCGCGCTGGAGCCCTTCATCGCCCACCTGGACGCGCATGGCGTGGGCTGCGAGCCGATCCGCGTGGACGAATTCACGGGTCGCCGGTTTACCTTCTTCGCCGATCCCGACGGGCTGCCGCTGGAGTTGTACGAGACTGGATGAAACGGTCATCGTCGGGCCGTGGCCGCTTGCGCCATACCTTGCCGAATGGGTATACAGTCGGCACACACCGGCAGTCGCGCCGGCGACGATCTGAAGCCCTGGGAGGGGACCATGCGCAAGACCTTCAAGACCCTGCTGCTGGCGCTGCCGCTGTGCGTGGCCGCGCTCTCGGCGCAGGCCGCCGATTCCGCGGTGGGCCGCTGGAAGACCATCGACGACAAGACCGGCAAGGTGAAGTCGATCGTCGAGATCAGCCAGGCCGCCAATGGCACCCTGTCCGGCAAGGTGGTCGACATCCTGCAGTCGGACAAGGGACCGAACCCGGTCTGCAGCGATTGCAGCGGCGCCAACAAGGGCAAGCCGATCAAGGGCATGACCATCCTCTGGAACCTGAAATCCGACGGCACCGACAGCTGGTCCGGTGGCACCATCCTCGATCCGGCCAACGGCAAGACCTACAAGTCGAAGATGAAGCTGCAGACGGGCGGCACCCGGCTGGACGTATCCGGCTGCGTGGCCTTCATCTGCCGCGCGCAGACCTGGCAGCGCGAATGATCCTGCGCGCCCCGCATGGCCCGGAACCCGGCTGCGGCCGGGTTCCGCGTTCATGGCATCCGCCGGCGCGGCGGCCGGCATGGGAGCATGGGGCCATGCGATAATCACCGATTCCCCCGCAGCACCCCGCGACCATGACCCGAACCGCGCTCGTCACCACCGCCCTGCCCTATGCCAATGGTCCCCTGCACCTGGGCCATCTGGTGGGCTACATCCAGGCCGACATCTGGGTGCGCGCGCGGCGAATGAGCGGCGGTACCGCCTGGTTCGTGTGCGCCGACGATACCCACGGCACGCCGATCATGCTGGCGGCGGAAAAGGCCGGCGTCACCCCGGAGGCCTTCATCGCCAACATCCAGGCCGGCCATGAGCGCGATTTCGCCGCGTTCGGCGTCGCCTTCGACCATTACGATTCGACCAATTCGGCCGCCAACCGCGCGCTGACCGAAGCCTTTTACCTGAAACTGGAAGCGGAAGGCCATATCGCCCGCCGTTCGGTCGCGCAGTTCTACGACCCGGCAAAGGGCATGTTCCTGCCCGACCGCTACATCAAGGGCATCTGCCCGAACTGCGGCAGCGCCGACCAGTACGGCGACAACTGCGAGGTATGCGGCGCCACCTACGGTCCGACCGACCTGAAGGAACCGAAGTCGGTGATCTCCGGCGCCACGCCCGAGATCCGCGATTCGGAGCACTTCTTCTTCGAGGTCGGCCGTTTCGAGCGCTTCCTGCGCGAGTGGCTGGCCGGCGATGTCGCCCTGCCCGGGGTCAAGGCCAAGCTGATGGAATGGCTGGACGCCGAGGGCGGCCTGCGTGCATGGGACATCTCACGCGACGCGCCCTACTTCGGCTTCCAGATCCCGGGTCATCCGGGCAAGTACTTCTATGTCTGGCTGGACGCGCCGATCGGTTACCTGTCCAGCTTCCAGGCCCTGTGCGCGAAGAACGGCGAGGATTTCGACGCTCATCTGCGCGCCGGCACCCGTACCGAGCTGCACCATTTCATCGGCAAGGACATCGTCAACTTCCACGGCCTGTTCTGGCCGGCGGTGCTGCACGGCACCGGCCATCGCGCGCCGACCCGCCTGCACGTCAACGGCTACCTGACCGTGGATGGCGCGAAGATGAGCAAGTCGCGCGGCACCTTCGTGATGGCGCGGACCTTCCTCGATGCCGGGCTCGAGCCCGAAGCGCTGCGTTACTACTACGCGGCCAAATCCTCCGGCGGCGTGGACGACCTGGACCTCAACCTCGGCGACTTCATCGCGCGCGTCAACGCCGACCTGGTCGGCAAGTTCGTCAACCTCGCCAGCCGCTGCGCCGGCTTCATCAGCAAGCGCTTCGACGGGATGCTGGCCGGCGCGCTGCCGGACCCCGCGCAGTACCAGCGCTTCGTCGATGCGCTGGCGCCCATCCGCGAAGCCTACGAACGCAACGACCCGGCCGCCGCGATCCGGCAGACGATGGCACTGGCCGATGAAGCCAACCGCTACATCGACGAGGTCAAGCCGTGGGTGATCGCCAGGCAGGAAGACAGCGACGCACAGCTGCAGTCGGTGTGCACCCAGGGCCTGAACCTGTTCCGCGTGCTGGTGACCGCGCTCAAGCCGGTGCTGCCGGCGACTTCCACGCAGGCCGAACGCTTCCTCGCCGCCTCGGCCGATGACTGGACCGCGCTCGCCGAGCCGCTGCTCGGCCATCGCATCAACGAGTACCTCCCGCTTTTCACCCGTATCGACCCGAAGAAGATCGACGCCATGACCGACGCCTCCAAGGACACTCTGCAGCCGGCCGCTGCTGCCGCCGCCCCGCCTGCCGCCGCGAAAAGCGAGGCCGCCACGCCGGCAGCCGCCGCCCCGGCCGGGGGCGACGCGCCGGCGTATATCGGCATCGACGACTTCGCCAGGCTCGACCTGCGCATCGGCAAGGTGCTGGCGTGCGAATTCGTGGATGGCTCGGACAAGCTGCTGCGCTTCGAACTGGATGCCGGCGAACTCGGCAAGCGCCAGATCTTCTCCGGCATCCGCGCCAGCTACGGCGAACCGGAAACGCTGGTCGGCCGCAACGTCGTGTTCATCGCCAACCTGGCGCCGCGCAAGATGCGTTTCGGCATCAGCGAAGGCATGATCCTGTCGGCCGGTTTCGATGCCGGTGCGCTGGCGCTGCTCGATGCCGACAGTGGCGCGCAGCCGGGCATGCCGGTTCGCTGAGCCGCCGCGCGCGGCATCGACCGCGTGCGCCATGGAGGCCGCGATGGAACTGGCACTGTTCGATTTCGACCATACCGTCACCACCTGCGATACCTACGGCCGTTTCCTGCGCCGGGTGGCGACGCCGGAGCAGCTGGCCCACGCCTGGTGGCGCATCGGGCCCTGGCTGCTGGCTTACCGCGCCGGGCTGATCTCGGCCGAGCGGATCCGCGCGCGGGTCACCCGCCTGGCATTCAGTGGCCGCCATGCCGCGGACATCGCCACGCTGGCGGCCGGCTATGCGCGCGAGGTGCTGCCCTCGCTGGTGCGGCCATGGATGCTGGAACGGATCCAGTGGCACCTGCGGCAGGGGCACACGGTGGCGATCGTGTCCGGTTCGCTGGACCTGTACCTGCGGCCGTGGTGCGAGCAGTACGGTCTGCAGCTGGTCTGCAACCAGCTGCAGAGCCGGGACGGTCGCCTGACCGGCCGCTACCGCGAGGACGACTGCGGCGCGCGCAAGGTCGAGCGCATCCGCCGCCATTTCGACCTTTCGCACTACAGCCGCATCCATGCCTACGGTGACAGCCGCGAGGACAGGCCGATGCTGGCCCTGGCCCACGAACGCTGGTACCGCGGGAAACCCCTGAGTCCATGAGCCTTTCGCGCAGCCACCGCCACGCATGAGCACGATGCTTCCGCCGCTGGTCGAACGCCTCGACCGCCTGTTGCCACAGACCCAGTGCGGCCAGTGCGGCTACGACGGCTGCCGGCCGTACGCCGAAGCCATGGCGCGCCGCGAGGCCGGCGTGGAACGCTGCCCACCCGGCGGCGATGCCGGCGCACGCGCGTTGGCGCACGTGCTGGGCGTGCCGCCGCTGGCCTACGATCGAGCGCGCGGGACGCACACGCCACCCCAGGTGGCGGTGGTCGTGGAAGCGGACTGCATCGGCTGCACCAAGTGCATCCAGGCGTGCCCGGTGGATGCGATCGTCGGCGGCGCGAAGTACATGCACACGGTGATCGCCGATCTGTGTACCGGGTGCGAGCTGTGCATCCCGCCGTGCCCGGTGGACTGCATCGAGCTGCTGCCCGCGGGGCAGGTGCCGGTGGCCGGCCGGCACGAGCCCTGACCGGCACATGCCGGTTGCGCGGCCCGGCCCGGCCGGGCCATGACGGCTTACGGAACCGCCGCCGTCACCACGATTTCCACCTTCCATTCCGCGTGCGCCAGCTTCGCTTCCACCGTCGCGCGCGCCGGCGTCATGCCCGCCACCACCCACTCGTCCCACGCCGCGTTCATGCCATCGAAGTCGGCGATGTCGGCCAGGTAGATCTCCGCGCGCAGCACGTGCTGCTTGTCGCTGGCCGCCAGCGCCAGCAGCTTGTCGATCTCCTCCAGCACCTGGCGGGTCTGGCCGGTGATGTCCTGGCTGGTGTCTTCGGGGATCTGTCCCGACAGATAGGCGACCTTGTTGTGCACCGTCATCTCGGACATGCGCGGGCCGACATCGAAACGTTCCATCATGGTTGCGACTCCTCATCGCGTGGACAGGGCCCCATTCTCGCCTACCCGGCCGCCCGCGGGGGGTAATGCCGCCGCAGGCAGGATCAGCGCGCGCTTCCGCGGCCGTGCCGCCAGCCGTTCCAGGCAAGGCACAGCAGCCACGCGACGATCACCGCGATCACCAGCTTCTGCCCGGCGCCACGTGGCGGCCCGCGCCACAGCACGTGCATCCACAGCAGCACGAACGCCAGCCAGGCCCACCACCACAGCACGCCCGCCACCCGCTGCCAGCCCGGCTCGCGCCGCAGGTACCAGGCCTGCAGCAGCATCGCCACGCTGGCGCACAGGAACGCGGTGATCGCCGAGACACCGTGCACCAGGGGCCAGGCCAGCGGCGCGAGTTCCGGCAGCCAGCTGTCGCCGACCGCGACGCCGGCCAGGCCCAGCGCGGCCCATGCGAACAACAGCGGGGCCGCCGCGCTGCGCCGTGGCCCGCGCCCATGCCGGTAAAGCGCCAGTGCGAGCACCATGATCGCCAGCGCCAGCAGGCAGTACGCAACGCGCAGGGCCAATCCCCATCGTCCATGCAGGTACAGGCTCAGCGTGGCCTGCACCCAGTCCAGGTCGTCGCGCATGAACTGTGTCCACAACGCGATGGCGAGGAACATTGCCAGCGCCCCCAGTGCAATGCCGCTCGACAGCCGCAGTCCGCGCATGCCGATCATCCCGCGTCCGCCCCGGGATGGCGCGCCTGCCAGGCCTTCAGGGCGTCCCGGTAGCGCTGCAGTTCCTCGCTGTACAGATCGAGCACGCACAGCGGGCAGCCGCTGCCGCAGCATTCGTTGGGGCCGGGTTCTTCCGGCGGTATCGGACGGGGATCGGGATCAGGCACGCATGCACACCAGCAGGACTCCAGCGGCAAGTGTAGCCAGCGGCGCCCTCACCCCTCCAGCATGCGCCGCAGGTTGGCACGGGCCGGCGCATCGTAACGCGCGTGGAAAGGTTCGCTGAGGAAGATGCGCGGCTGCCGCAGCAGGTTGCGCAGGAAGCGCCGGCGTCCGGCGCGGTACAGGAAACCCGGTACGCTGCCCGCGTATTCCTCGGCCACGCCGCGGTCATAGGCATCGAAGACCTCCGGCGGCGAACCGAGGATCGCCATGTCGCAGTCCAGGAACAGGGCTGCTTCGGCATCCACGTCGTCCGGCCGCAGCGCGCCGTGACGCGCGGTGAGCAGGATCAGCTCGCGTACGCGCGCCTGGTCGATGCCTTCGTCGGGCAGCCAGCGCGCGATCGCTTCCACCGCGAGGTCGGCCGAACGCGCTTCATTGTCCTTGCTGCCGCTGTGGTAGATCGCATCGTGGTACAGCACCGCCAGGTATATCTCGCGCGGTTGCCGCCAGCCCGGGCCATCGGCCACCCACTGGCAATGCCGCAGCAGCGCGCGTACATGCCCGAAGTGGTGGTATGCACGCGGCGGCGATGCGTACCTGGCCTGCAGGTCGTCCCACAGGGCGGCGGGCAGCGGGATCGGCTGGAATTCCATGCCGCCAGCATCGCGCGCGCGCGTGCCGGCGTGCAAGCACTGGCGAATATTTCACCACCCTTTCACCGCGCCCGCAGCGCAGGGACCACGCCCACTTATGCACAGGTTTACCGCGGGATCGTCCACACCGGGTGTGGATGACCGCAGGGCGCCGACCAGCGGTGCCGCGGCCGCCCGCGACGGCGCTAGACTCCAGCCGTGGGATGCTCCCGCCGCGGAGGAGAACGAGGATGTCGCGCCTGCTGCTGTCGCTCCTGTTGTCCCTGGCCTGGTGCGTGCAGGCCGCCGAACCGCCGGCCGCGCCCGGGCCTGCGCCGGCATCGGCCGGCGATGCCGCGCCCCCCTCGCCGGCGCAGGTACTGGCCATCCCGCCTGCGCTCGCGGCGCTGCTGCAGGCGCGTGTGATCGCCCCCACCGGCTCGCGCGAGGAGCGCCTGCAACGGCTGGCGGAAATGATCTTCGACCGCGACGGCATGGACCTGCAGTACGAGCCCGACGCCACCTACACCGTCGCTGAAACCTGGCAGCATCGTCGAGCCAACTGCCTGTCGTTCACCCTGCTGTTCGTCACCCTCGCACGCGCGGCCGGCGTCCAGGCGCGCGTGCAGGAAGTGGAACAGGTGGTGTCCTGGTACCAGGAGGCAGGCGTGCTGTACAACGTCGGCCACGTCAACGCCGGCATCGAGCTCAACGGGCGCACCGGCACCGCCGACCTGGACCGCAACGTCCTCTACGACCGCCAGGGGCCGCGGCCGATCGACGATGCGCGCGCCCTGGCGCACTTCTACAACAACCGCGGTGCGGCGCGGCTGCAGGCCGGCGACCTGGCCGGCGCGCATGCCTACTTCAGTGCCGCGCTCGGACAGGCCCCGCAGTTCGTCGCGGCACTGAACAACATGGCGGTGCTGGAAACCCGCCAGGGCCAGCTGGCACGCGCACGCGAACGCTACCTGCACGCGCTGCGCATCGCACCGCGGCACGCCGCGACGCTGGCCAATGCCAGCGCGCTGCTGGAGCGGCTGGGCGACAGCGCCGAGGCCGCACGCCTGCAGCGCCGGCTGCAGCATGTCCGGCAGGGCGATCCGTTCGTGCAGTACATGCTGGGTGCGCAGGCCGAAACGGCTGGCGACCTGGCCCAGGCCATCCGCTATTACCGCCATGCGGTACGCCTGTACGACAGCGCGCACCAGCTCCACTTCGCGCTGGCGCGCGCCTATTTCCTCGCCGGCCAGCTGCAGCGCGCCGACACCCAGCTGCGGCAGGCCCAGGACCTGGCCGGCAGCCCGCTGCATCCGCACTACCAGCAGAAGCTGGACGCCCTGCAGCGCTGGCGGCTGCAGCAGGCCAGCGCACACCTGGGGCGCTGAAGCGCCAGCGCTGCCGTGGCGATCAGGCCTTCCTGAGGAAGCAGGTCTTCAACACCAGGCCCTTGATCCGGTCCGAGCTGCCTTCGATGTGCTCGGCGTCGTCCTCGACCAGGCGGATGTTGCGGATCACCGTGCCCTGCTTGAGCGGAATCGACGATCCCTTGACCTTCAGATCCTTGATCACGGTGACGGTGTCGCCAGCGACAAGCACGTTGCCGTTGCTGTCACGCACCACGATGACGGCGTCGCCGCTTTCCTCGGCGGTCCATTCGAACCCGCAGTCAGCGCAGATCATCAGCGCCCCATCGGCATAGGTGTTTTCCAGGGTGCATTGCGGACAGGCGGGAACGGCGGACATGACGGGGAGCCTTGCGGGATTTCGACAGACCGCATTGTAACCGGCTGGCGCCGCCGTCCCGATGGAGCCGGCGGTTCTGCGCTAAAGTGCGCGGCCCTCGGACCAACGGAGACGCCAGCATGCGCCTGGGCATCGATTTCGGCACCAGCAACTCCGCGGCAGCCATCGTCCGCGACGGCCGCGTCGAGCCGATCCGCTTCGGCGGCGCCGAGCAGTTCCGCACCACCGTGTACTTCCCCGGCATCATGCAGGATCCCGGCGATTTCCAGCCCGATCCGGCGCAGGAGCACGAACTGCAGCAGCTGATCGACAGTGCCGCCCGCCAGGCGCGTGCCGCCGGCCAGCCGCGTCCCGTGGACGCGCTGCGCCGCGATGCGCTGCGCGTGCTGCGCCGGCAGTGGATGGAACAGCGCATGGCCGAGCCGCGCAGTTCCAGCCAGCTGCTGCAGAACGCGGTCTACGGCGATGCCGCGCTGGAAGCGTATTTCGAGGAGAACGAAGGCAACCTGGTGCAGAGCCCGAAATCGATGCTCGGCTACAACCTGCATCCACGCGCCCGGCAGACGATCACCGGCATCGCCACCCACATCCTCGAACACATCCGCCTGACCGCCGGCGCGCAGCTGGGCACGGTCGTGCGCGAGGCACTGCTCGGCCGTCCGGTGCAGTTCCGCAGCTCGATCGGCGAAGCCGGCAATGCGCAGGCGCTGGACATCCTGCGCGAGGCGGCACTCGCGGCCGGCTTCGACCACGTGGAGTTCATGGAAGAACCGGCCGCGGCCGCCATGCATTACCACGCCACCAGCGCCCGGGCACACGATGCGATCATCGTGGACATCGGCGGCGGCACCACCGATATCGCGCACGCGCGGGTCGGTGGTGATGCCCCACCGCGCATCCACCGCGCATGGGGCATCGCCCGCGGCGGCACCGACATCGACCTGGCGCTGAGCCTGTCGGCCTACATGCCGCTGTTCGGCCGGGGCATCACCCGCGTGCCCGCGCACCATTACGTGGAAGCGGCCACCGTGCAGGACATGACCCGCCAGCGCGACTTCCGCCAGCACCGCTATGAGCATGTCGAAGCCCCCTGGGGCACGCGCCTGCGGGCGTTGCAGGACACCGGCAACACCGCGCGCCTGTACCGCCAGGTCGAACAGGCCAAGATCGCCCTCAGTGGTGCGGCCACGCACGCCAGCCCGCTGCCGTTCATCGAGCCCGGGCTGCAGGCCGATACCTCCGGCGACGGACTGGCGCAGGCGGCCGGCGGTTACCTCGCCCAGCTGCGCGGGCTGCTGCGGCAGGTCGGCAAGGATATCGGCGGCAGCCCCGACGCAGTGTTCCTCACCGGCGGCATGTCGCGTGCCGGCTACCTGCGCCAGGCCGTGGCCGAGGCGTTCCCGGGCGCGCGCCAGGTACACGGCGATGCCTCGTTCGGCGTCGTGCAGGGACTGGCGCTGGCCGCTGTTGGCGCCCTTTAACATATCCGAAGCCGATCCGCGTTAAGCTCCTTCGGCTTGACATTCCCCTGCGCTTTCACCCTCGCGCGTTCCGCCGGTCGCGGCCGACGCTTGCCAGTGCGCAGACGGCCCGTCCGCGGGCCCCTTCGGCCATGCCTACGGGCTCTGCCATGGCCGCACAACCGCTCCAGAGCCACGATCGAGACCATCCTTGGGCATCACGAAGGCCCACGAGGCCTTACAACCTGTACAACCCGCCGCTCCCATCGACTGCCGCCGTTGTGAGGCGGTGTGCTGCCGGCTTCCGGTGTGGTTGATGCCCGGTGACGACGTCCCCATCTGGTTGGTTGAAAGCGACGGCCACGGCGGCCGGCGCATGGCGCAGAACGACGAAGGCTGGTGCGCTGCCATCGACCCCTACCACCTGCGCTGCACGATCTACGCACAGCGCCCCGCGATCTGCCGCCAGTTCCAGATGGGCGGCGATGACTGCCGCCGCGAACGGCGGCACTACCAGCACCAGGCCGAGGCCTGGACCTCCCCCACCCCTTCCACCTGAAAGGAGCACCCATGCCCCGCAAGGCAAAGACCCCCGCGAAGGCCAGCAACACCATCCGCAACGAGCGCAAGAGCGGCTCCAGCGCGATGCTCAACAGCACCAGCATCGCCGCCGACCTGGCTGCGTTCCGCAAGGCCGGTGGCAAGATCGAAGTCCTCGGCAACACCTGGTCGATGAAGAAAGCCAGTTGACCGCGCCGGCGACCGCGGCGGGATCGCCGCCGCGGCCGGCCATGACGTGCCCTACCGGTCCAGCCGCACGCGCACCGAACCGGAGTGCGACTGCAGGGTGATGTCGCCGTCGCCCGCACCCAGCCGGGCATCCAGCGAGCTTCCCGGCCCATAGCGCGGCCGCTCGACCTTTCCGGCATCGCTTTCGATCGCGCCACTGAAGCTCTTGGCCGACAGCTGTGCCGATACCGTGCGTGGCAACCTCAGCAGGATCGGCGCACTGACCGACTGCACGCTGATGCGGCCCCCCGGCGCCAGTGCGGATGCCGCCAGATCGACCTTGCCCGATACCGTCTCCACCGCCAGCCGCTGGATGCGCCCGGCCTCCACGCCGACCGAGCCGGAAACGCTCTGCGCCCCGATATCGCCGGACACCCCACCGCCCGCCTGGATGCTGCCGCTGACCGTGCGCGCGTCCAGCCGCCCGGTCTGCATCTGCGCCAGGACATCACCGCTGACCGTGCCCAGCGTGCTCTCGCCGCTGCGCCCGCTCGCGCGCAGGTCGCCGCTGACGGTGTTCGCCTGCAGGCGCTTCACGTCCACGCCCCCGATGTCCAGGTCGGCGCTGACCGTGCCCAGCTGCAGCTCCACCGCGCGTGGCACGCGCAGTTCCAGCGTCGCCCCCCCATTGTTGCTGCGCCGCGGATACTGCACTTCCCAGCGCACGCGGTTGGCGCTCTTCTCCGGTTTCAATGTCAGCCCTTCGGACAGGGTGCCGGTCAGCTGCACTTCGTTGCGATCCCAGCCGCGCACGGTGACCTTGCCGGCCACGTTGCTCAGTTCGATGCGGCCACCGCTGGCGATGGCGTGGCGGTCATCGACGCGGGTATCGGCCAGCGCCGGGGTGGACAGCAGTGCCGCGGCACTCAACAGGATGGACAGTCGCATGGGTTGCTCCTTCAGGTGGTCAGGCCGGTCGCGGCCATCGCCGCCTGCCGGGTCAGTTCGAGCCGCAGCGACTGGGTCCGCTGCAGTTGTTCAAGCAGGTGGCGCGAACGCGGATCCTGGGCCAGCGCGTGGCGGATCCGCACGACGCTGTCGTCCAGTTCGGCCAGCGCCGGCTGGTAGTCCACCGCGCCCGCCTGCGGCAATGCGGCCATCGCCTGCCGGTATTCCTCGTCCATCGCGCTGGCCTGCTGCTGCAGCAGCGTCGGCGCGACCTGCGGCACCTGCGCCAGCCGCGACGCCGGCAGCAGCGCGTACAGGGCCAGCCCCGCCGCCAGTGCCCCACCGAGCGGCCAGGCCCAGCGCGGGCGCCGCTGCGCTGCACGCCGCGGGCGTGCGGCATCGTGCGCTGGCGACGCCACGCCGGGTGTCGCGCGGGGTGGCAGGGCCGCCTGCAGCCGCGCCCAGCCATCGTGCGGTGGCGGCCTGTGCGCCGGCAGCATGCGCAGGCGCTGCCGCAGGGCTTCGTCGCCGGGGTGTTCGTCGTATCCGCGATGATCGTTCATGTCATGTCTCCCAACCGCGCGCGCAGCAGGCCACGCGCGCGATGCAGCTGTGCCTTCGAACTGCCGACCGCCATCTGCAGCTGCTCGGCGATCTCATGGTGCTTCCATCCTTCCACGTCATGCAGCACCAGCACCGCGCGGGCGCGTGGTGGCAGGGTCGCCAGCGCGCGCTCGAGGTCGCGCTCGGTCCCCGCACAGCGGTCGCGCACGCCCAGCTCGGGCAACTCGCCATCGATGTCGTCCAGGCTGTCGTGCAGCGTGCCGTGACGGGCGCGCAGTTCCATCAGCGCGGCATTGACCGCCAACCGATGCAGCCAGGTGGCCAGGCTGCTGTCATGGCGGAATCCCGGCAGCGCCTTCCACGCCTGCAGGAAGGCTTCCTGCAGCGCATCTTCGGCACGCGCCTGCTGGCCCCCACACAGTCGCCACACCACCGCGAGCAGGCGCGGCGCATGCAGGCGGTACAGCTGCTCGTAGGCCGCCATGTCGCCGGCCACCGCCGCACGCACCATGCACCGCTCGGCATCGAGCGCGGGATCGGCAAACGGCACGGGCGAAGAGGTCTCGAGCATGTTCCTTGGATGCAGCCTCGCGAAGAAAGGTTTAAAGCCGGCCGCGTGCGATGCATCTAAACCTTCCGCGCGCCGCCGGCATCCAAGACGGGTAACCAGTCGGCCTCCGCGGCCAGGGAGAAGTTCCGTGTCCACCACCGCCGTCAGCGGCCTGTTCGCCATCGTCGTCTGCGCGGCATTGCAGGGCAATCCCCTGCGGTTGCAGCTGGCGCTCGATCCCGGCCATGCCTGCCTGCTCCACCAGGGCGCGACGGTCGCGTGCCTGCGCTGGCCACCGGGATGGGCGATGGTCGAATCGCAACCGGCACGCGGGTAACATCGACATCCCCCTGCGTTGAACCGGAAGCCGCTGCATGGAGAAGTACCTGCCACCGTGGACCCATGCCTGGCTGCTGCAGGTGGAACTGGCCGCGAAGGTGCTGGCCACCATACTGGTCGCGTGGCTGGTGCGGCTGCTGGCACGACGGCTGCTCCGCCGCTTCGCCGCGCATTACACCCTGCCGGTCGAAATGGTGATGGGCGCGCGCCGGCTCACCACCTTCATCATCTATTTCACCGCGCTGCTGGTCATCCTGCACCTGCTGGGCACGTCCGCGGCGGTGCTGTGGACGGCCTTCACCGGCTTCGCCGCGGTCGGCGCGGTGGCGTTCTTCGCTGCCTGGAGCGTGCTGTCCAACATCTTCTGCACGTTGTTGATCTTCACCACCCGCCCGTTCCGCCTGCACGATTACATCGAGGTGCTGGAGAACGGCGAGAAGCCGGGCCTGAAAGGCCGGGTGATCGACGTCAACCTGATCTACACCACCCTGCAGGAAACCGGCGAAGGGCACGAAGGCACGGTGCTGCAGCTGCCGAACAACCTGTTCTTCCAGCGTACGGTGCGCCGCTGGCGCGATCCCTCGCAGGCGCCCGGCGGCATCCAGGGCGACGGCTGACGGCCTGCGCACCCCGCGCCGCGTGGCCTAGCGCAGCTGGCTGTCCTTGCTGCCGCGCCGGTTGTAGATGCCCTGCGCCTGCTCGGCCTCATCATGGGCCTGCTGGCATTCCACGCACAGGCGTACGCCTGGCACGGCCTGGCGGCGCGCGAGCGGAATCGGCGCATCGCATTCCTCGCAATGTTCCAGGCCGGGCCCCTGCCGCAGCTGGCGGCGTGCCCGCGCGATGGCGTCATCGACGGTGGCGTCGATCTGGTCCTGAACGGCGCTGTCGCCTGCCCATCCGGTGGCCATGGTCATTCCTCCACATGTCCGGGGTGACCAGCTTAGGCCGCCGCGGATGAACGGTCCGGCATGGATGTGCTGCAGCGCGTCCTGGAAACCGGCCCCGCCCATGACCCTCCGCGCGTTGCGGTCACCAGACCAGATCGTCCGGAATCTGGAACTGCGCGTAGTACGCATCGTCCTCGGCATTGCCGGTCGAAGGCACCGTGCTCTCGCCCGCCCGGCCATGGTCGACCACGACCGCCTCCGGCATGCGCTCGCGCACCTTCTCCGCCGCCGCGCGCGGCAACAGCGCGTAACCCTCGCCATGCGCCACGATGACCAGCGCACCGGCCGACAACGCCTTGCGCAGCGACGCATCGATCCACAGCGTACGGATCGCCGCACCATCGCTGAAACGGTATTCGCTGTCGCCGGCATGCGGCACGGCGTGCGCCTGGATGATCTGCCGCGCCTGCGCCTTCTGCTCCGCTGCACGCGCCTGCGCGTTGCGCTCGGCAGCCAGCGCACGGTCGCGCTCGACCTTCTCCGCCCGCGCCCGCTCGGCTTCGCGCTGGATCTCCGCCGAGGCGTCCGGCGCCTTGCCCTGGCGGGCCTTGGCCTGCTCGCGGGCAGCCGCACTGGCCTGCGCCTTCTTCGCCAGCCCGGCCTTGAGCAATTGTTCCTGCAGCGCGTTCGGCTTCGCCATGGTCCTGCCTGCAACTGGTCTATCGTATGGGACCCCCATGATACCGGAGCCCCGGCTGCCGCATGCCCCCGCTGAAGTATCTCACCGGCTACCCCGAACCCCTGCTCGCCCAGGTCCGCCAGCTGCTGGCCGAGGACCGGCTGGGAGCGCTGCTGCAACGCCGTTACCCCGAAGCCCACGAAGTGCGCAGCGACCGCCAGCTGTACGAGTACACCCGCGCGCTCAAGGACCGCTACCTGCGCCAGTCGGTGCCGCTGGACAAGGTCTGCTACGACAACCGGCTGGAGGTCATCAAGCACGCGCTCGGGCTGCATACCGCGGTGTCCCGCGTACAGGGGGGCCGGCTCAAGGCCAGCCGCGAGATCCGCGTCGCCAGCGTGTTCCGCCAGGCGCCGGCCGCCTTCCTGCGCATGATCGTGGTGCATGAGCTGGCGCATCTGAAGGAAGCCGAGCATGGCAAGGCGTTCTACCAGCTGTGCCAGCACATGGAACCGGATTACATGCAGCTGGAATTCGATACCCGCCTGTACCTGACCGAACTGGCGCACCGGCGCGGCTGAAGCGGCCGCCCGCCGTGCCGGGTACACTGCGCCCCCCTCGAGGTCCCTGCCCCATGCTCCCCATCCGTCTGGACAAACGCCTCGCCGAACTGCTCGGCTGCCCGCGCGGCGAAGCCCGCCGCTACATCGAAGGCGGCTGGGTGCGCGTCGATGGCCGCGTGGTCGAACAACCGCAGCTGGCCGTGACCGGCGAGACGATCGAACTGGATCCGGCCGCGCGCGATGAACGCGCCGAGCGTGTCTCGATGCTGCTCAACAAGCCCGCCGGGATGCCCGCCGATGCCCTGTGCGCGCAGGTCGCGCCGGAATCGCGCAGCCCGCTCGACGCCGCTGGCCTGCGACCACTGCAACGCCACTTCCACGGCCTGCAGCTGGCCGCGGCGTTGCCGGCTTCCGACAGCGGCCTGGTGGTGGTCAGCCAGGACCCGCGCATCCACGCCCACCTGCAGCAGCAGCTGGCGCGCACCGAACAGGAGTTCCTGGTCGATGTGCAGGGCGAACGCGCACTGTGGGATGTCGCGCGCCTGCAGGCCGGACTGCAGGAGAATGGCCGCGCGCTCAGCGGCTGCCGGATCAGCTGGCAGAGCGAACAGCGCCTGCGCTTCGCCGGCAAGGGCCTGCACCCGCGCATGCTGCGCGACGCCTGCGCCGGCGCTGCGATGCAGGTCATCGGCATCCGCCGGTTGCGCATCGGCCGCGTCGCACTGGGTCCGCTGGCGCCGGGGCATTGGCGCTACCTCGGCGGCGACGAGCGCTTCTGAGCAGTGCACTGGGCGTGTACCGGGCAGCCGGTTAGCATCGGCGCATGACCCCACCCAAGCCTCTCTGGCGGCGCCTGCTGCGCTGGCTCGCCGTCACCATCGCGCTGCTAGTGCTGCTGGTGCTGTCCGGCCTGCTGCTGGCCGACCACCTCACTCCGCAGGCGCGTGGCGAACCCTCGACGGTGTTGCCGGTCCAGCCCGCGCAGACCCGCATCGACCGCGAACTCGGCGCATTGCAGGCCGCCCATCCCGGCCAGTCCGGCGTGGCCTTCCTGTCCGATGGCCTGGATGCCTTCGCCGCGCGCGCGGTGATCACCGAACGCGCCGAGCGCAGCCTGGACCTGCAGTACTACATCTGGCACGACGACCTCATCGGGCACCTGATGGCGCGTGCGCTGCACGATGCCGCCGAGCGTGGCGTACGCGTGCGCATCCTGCTCGACGACATGAACGCGCAGGACAAGGACGCGCTGATGATGGCGCTCGATACCCACCCCAACATCGAGATCCGCCTGTACAACCCGTTCCGCAACCGCAACGGGATCTGGCGCATGGTCGAGATGGTGCAGCGGGTGTTCTCGGTCAACCATCGCATGCACAACAAGAGCTGGATCGCCGACGGACGCGTGGCCATCGTCGGCGGCCGCAACATCGGCGAGGAGTATTTCAGCGCGCGCCCGGACGTCAACTTCCGCGACCTCGACCTGCTCGTCGCCGGACCGGCGGCCGACGACGCGAACCGGATCTTCGACGCGTTCTGGAACAGCGAAGCCGCGGTGCCGATCGCCGCGCTGGCCTTCCACACCCGCGCGCAGCTGCGGCTGCTGATGCGCGAATCGGACAACGAAGCGAAGATCAAGGCCGCCGAACCCTACCTGCGCGAGGTCGCGGCCTCCCGGCAGCGCGCCCGCGCCAGCAGATCGCCGCTGCACTGGAGCGCAAGCGTCCGCATCGTCTCCGATCCGCCGATGAAGCACCGCCGCGACGACCGCGGCAACTGGCTGGTCGCCGAACTGGCAGGCATGTTCGACGCTTCGCAGCGCAAGGCGCTGCTGATCTCGCCCTATTTCGTTCCCGGCGAACAGGGCATGGAGGCCATCAGGGCGATGCGCGCGCGCGGGATCCAGGTCGGCGTGATCACCAACTCGCTGGCCGCCAACGACGTGGTCGCGGTGCACGGTGGCTACATGGGCTATCGCGTGCCGTTGCTGCAGGCCGGCGTGCAGCTGCATGAACTGAAGGCCCACGGCCAGGCGACCGGCTCCGGACTGTTCGGCAGCAGCGGTGCCAGCCTGCATACCAAGGCCTTCGTGCTCGACGACCGCCATGGTTTCGTCGGTTCGTTCAACCTCGATCCGCGCTCGGCCTACCTCAACACGGAGATGGGCGTGGTCTTCGACGACCCACGGATGGGGGCCCAGCTGACCCGCGAATACCTGCGCCTGGCCAGCCCTGGACAGAGCTGGTGGCTCGCGCTGGATCCGCACGGCAAGGTGCGCTGGCTGGACCAGGGGGAGACGCCCCCCACATGGATCGGCACCGAACCGGACAGCAGCCTGCGCCTGCGCGCCACCGCCCGGGCGATCAGCTGGCTGCCGCTGGAATCCCAGCTCTAGCGGCGGGGCTGGCCAGGGTCGTCGGCCAGCGTTTCCACCGCGCGGCCATGCAGCCGCCGCCAGATCCACTGCACCGCATGCGGTGGCGTTGCCGGCAGCTGCTCCAGCCATGCCATCGCCTGGCCCTGGCCGATATGGCCATGCCGGCACAGCAGGCTGGCCGCGGCGGCCGCGCGCGCGAAACGCAGGCTGTGCGCCAGCCCGCTGTCGGCCTGCGCCGCATGCAGCGCACCATGCACCGAAGAGGGCAGCTCCCAGGCCGTGGCGACCTCGCGTGCCACCGGCAACGTCCATTCCCGCAACACCGCTTCACTGGTGGCGTAATCGAGCGTCACCTGCAGCGAGGCCGCCTGTTGCTGCAGCTGCTTCATGACCAGTGCCGCGCCAAGCCCCTGGGTAAGGCCCAGCCACTGCGCGGCGAACGGATCCTGCCCGCTGACCGTGTGCGCATGGTCCGCCGCCGCCCGCGAAGCGAGCAGCGCGTGCTCCCAGACGATGCCGTTGAAGCGCGGGAACGCATCGCACTGGACATGCATGACCGGCTGCACCAGCACCGCGCCGATGATCTGCCGGATGCCTTCGGTGCCGACCAGCGTCACCGCACGCTGCAGGCTGTCAACCCCACGCTGTTGGACGCGGAACGCGGGGCTGTTGGCGATCCGCAACAGGTTGCCGGTAAGGACCGGATCCTGGCCGATGATGGCAGCGGTCGTGCGCGCCGAGGCGTCCGGATCGTTGACGCTCTGGATCAGCTGCGGCAGCAGCTGGGGGCGACGCGGAAGATGGCGCGCGCTCCAGTCGCACGCCTGCAGGGCCTGCGCGGTGGCGTCCTGCAGGCCCGCGTTGGGCGGCAGGCCCGCATCGCGCGCAGGATGCAGCGCCAGCGCGTACAGGCTCGAATGCAGGCGCGCCTCGGCATCGCCAGGCCCCGCCACGGCCGCACCCGCCGCCGCAGCGGCCGGCTCCAACGCCACGGCATGCCCGGTGGCCGGGCCGGCAGATGGGCGGTCCTCGCCACGCAGCCATCGCCACAGGCGCGACCAGGGTCCTGCCGCCAGCGCGCTCACCGCGCGCCCCGCCCGTGGGTCACCGATACCGCTGGCATGCGTTGCTGCGCCACTGATCATCCCTTGCCACGGCGCACTTCGCCATGCACCAGCATCGGCCGCCACGACCGTTTCTTTACAGGATCAGGCTGAATGCGCGACCGGTCACCCTGCCTGCACGGCGCTGCCACCACGGATGCACTAGAATGCCTCCCTCGCGACCCGTCCCCTGCCGATGACGAAGTCGCTTTTTTTGTTTTCAGCCCCTCATGTTTGCTGGCATGTTCCCGGTGCCTCGCACCGTTCACGCCAACGGAGCCGCCATGCTTTTTGAAACCCTCGCAACCACCGGTCACGAACAGGTGGTGTTCTGCCACAACCCGGCTGCCGGCCTGCGGGCGATCATCGCCCTGCACGACACCACCCTGGGCCCGGCCCTGGGCGGCGTGCGCATGCGCCCCTACGCCAGCACCGACGAAGCGCTGGCCGACGTGCTGCGGCTGAGCCGGACGATGACCTACAAGAACGCGCTGGCCGGGCTCAATGTCGGCGGCGGCAAGGCGGTGATCATCGGCGACCCGCGCACCGACAAGACCGAAGTGCTGTTCCGCGCGTTCGGCCGCCATGTCGATGCGCTCGGTGGCCGCTACATCACCGCCGAGGACATGGGCACCGACGTCAACGACATGGAAAACATCTACCTGGAAAGCCAGTACGTCACCGGCGTGCACCAGGTGCATGGCGGCTCCGGCGACCCCGCGCCATTCACCGCCTACGGCGCGCTGCAGGCCCTGATGGCCGCGCTGCAGGCCAGGCTGGGCCACGAAGACGTCGGCAGGACCAGCATCGCGGTACAGGGCCTGGGCCACATCGGCATGGAGCTGGTGAAGCTGCTGCGCGACCGTGGCGCCAAGCTGTTCGTCACCGACCTCGACCAGGCGCTGGTGGAACGCGCGGTGTCCGAATACGGCGCCGAAGCGGTCCGTCCCGACGAGATCCACGGCATCAACGCCGACGTGTTCGCGCCGTGTGCGCTGGAAGGCGGCCTCACCCTGGAGGTGCTGCCGCGGTTGAAGGCCCGCATCATCTGCGGCACCGCCAACAACCAGCTGACCAGCCCGGAGGTCGGCGATGAACTGCATGCGCGCGGCATCCTGTACGCCCCGGACTACGCGGTAAACGCCGGTGGCGTGATGAATGTCTCGCTGGAGATCGACGGCTACAACCGCGAGCGGGCGATGCGGCTGATCCGCAGCATCTACCACAACCTCGGGCGCATCTTCGCGCTGTCCCAGCAGGAAAACATCGCCCCGCAGCGCGCGGCGGACCGCATCGCCGAAGCGCGCATCCAGTCGATCGGCAAGCTCAAGCTGCCGATGGGACGGGCCACCCCGCGGCTGGGCGACCTCCGCGCCGGCTGACTTCACCGATCGCCGTAACGCCGGGCTCAGAACCCGGCGCTGTAACGCAGCGCCACCTGCGATACATCCAGGCCACCGCCGAACCGCTGGTCGTAGCCGAACGAGAGCCGTCCGCTGCGGCCCAGCCAGGATTCCAGTGCGATACCCGCCAGGCCCGAGGAACGTGGCAGGGCGCCACCGATCATCGGCGCCCACGCCTCGATACCGGTGAAGCTGGCCTGGGTATCGAAACCGGCGCTGGACACCTCCTGCTGCCATTCGGTGTATCCACGCAGCGTCCAGTCGCGCCACTGGCGTTCGCCGCGCAGGCCGGCCATCGCCAGGCTGCGCCGCGCGGTGTTGTCCCCGGTACGCAGGCCGAAGCCCAGCCCTCCCTGCTCGGCGAAACCGTCCGAGCGTACCTGCACGTGGCTGGCACCGACGTAGGGTGTCAACGCGGCGCTCGCACTGCCCAGCCGGATACCGGATTCGATGCTGGCGCTGCCGAAGCGTCCGCCATACCGCGCGCCAGCACCCAGGACCGCGGCGCCCAGCAGCAGCTGACGGTCCACCTGGCGCTGGAACTGGCCCGCACCCAGTTGCGCCAGCAGGTAGCCACGGCCCATGTTCCAGCCTGCGTAGACCTGGCCCTGCGCCTGGCGGTCACGCCCGGCGTCGCCGCTGCCGCTGCCGCCGGCCACGTTGCGCACTTCGCCGAAGGCCACCCCCAGCACGCCGTTGCCAGCCAGCGCGCTTTCCTGCCCGACCATCCAGCCCCGGGTCTGCGCCGCGTTGCCGGCGAAGTTGCCCTGCCCGGCTTCGCCCAGCGCACGCTGCCAGGCACCACGCAGGCCGGGCGCCGCCTGCAGTTGGCCAAAGCGCGTCGCCACCGCACGGCGGCTCATGTCGACGCTGTCGAAGGTCGCCTGGGTGGCCCGTGCGTGCGCCTTGCCGGACAGGCTGTCCAGGCTGGCGCCAAGGCCGGCGATGCCGCCCGTGCCCTGCTGCAGCTGGCCGGCCGCGGCAGCGAAGGCGGAACCCTGCAGCCCGGGGTTCGCATCGAGCATCTCAAAGGCGCGCTCCACCCGCTGCGCCGCACCCGTCGCCTGCGCCCCGAACGCGGCCGTACCGGCGACCGCGGTGACACTGATCCGGGTCAACTCCAGCCATGCCGCGTTCGCGTCATAGTCATAGCGGGACTCCAGCAGGACCACGCCGTTCTGGCTGGATGGCGCGGTGCTGAACTGCCCGGCCAGTCCTCCCTGGGCCTGGATCAGTGGCTGCCGGCTGCCATCGGCGGGTACGTAGCCGGCCAGTACGCCGTTGACCAGCACGCCGCCACCCTCCAGGGTCGCGGTGCCGGTCACCTGCAGCGCGTTCACGCCCAGCGCGACCATCAGCTGGCCCCCCCCACGCTGCACGTAGTCGCCCTGGATGGTGGCATCGGCATTCGCGCTGACCAGCACCACACTGGCACCGTTGTCGACGTTGCCGATCACCCGTGTAGTGCCGGTCATGAACTGCAGTGCGGCCCGACCGGGGTTGCCGGCCTGCGGCAGCACCGTCACGCTGGACGCCAGCGATGCGCCGCCGCGCAGCGCCAGCGTGCCCTGTTCGATCCGGGTGGCGCCGCTGTAGGTGTTGCGGCCGGCGAGTCCCAGCGCGCCCGCACCCTGCTTGACCAGTCCGCCGCTGCCGCTGATGTCGTTGCGCCAGACCGAGTCCAGCCCCAGCTGCGGGACGTTCACGGTGACATCGCCCCAGTCGAACCGGGCCGGTCCGTCCACCGCCCTGCCGACATCCAGCAGGCCATGCCCGAACACCGCATCCACGCCCGGCGCGCCGATGTCCCGGGCCGTGCCCAGCAGGGTCTGCCGCACAAGGTCGTTGCTGAAATACGGGTAGCGCTGCCAGACCAGCGCCGCGGCACCGGAGACCAGCGGCGCTGCGTACGAGGTTCCCCAGCCGTAGTAATACGATCCGGTCTGCGAGGTGGCCTGCGGGTCCGGGTAGACCGCCGTGCCCGGCGCCGCCAGGCAATAGGCGGCCGCTTCGCCGCAGGCATTCGCGTAGGCGGCCAGCCGGTCGGGCGTGACGGTATCCACGGCGGTCACCGCCAGCCAGCCGCGCGCCAGGTCCGCGGCCGGCCGCGAACCGCCGGTACCGGGGCGGCTGGGCAGCGCGGCCATGTTCGAAGGGGTGGCCCTGCCGTCGTTGCCGGTGGCAAACACCACCAGTCCATCGTGGTCGATGATGAAGGGGCGATATTCCGCGGCGATCTGCGCGGTGGTCGCCGGGCTGTTCCAGTACAGCCCGCCCCAGGAATTGTTCATCACCTTGACCCCCGCCGCGACCAGCTCGCGGTGGACCGGCAGCAGGCCGAGCGCCCCCTCCACCCGGTTGCCGCTGCCCGAGCCATCGTCCTCGGGCCGCTTGTCGGCGATGATGCGGGCCGACACGATCTGCGCGCCCGGTGCGACGCCGACCTGGCTGCCGGCATGGGCACCACCGGCGGCCAGCATGGCGACCGTGGTGCCATGCCCGACCACGTCGTCGCGGGAAAGGTCGTTCACCTGCGGATCGATGTAGGCGTGGTTCGCGATCACCCGTCCGGCCAGCGCGGGATGGTTGCGGTTGACGCCCGAATCGACCACGCCGATGCGCACTCCCCGCCCGTCCAGGCCGGTGCCCAGCGCGTTGATCGCGGTCAGGTGGCCCTGCAGCGCCGGTTGCGCCGGCGATGGCGGATCGGGCGTCACCGGCGGCGGCGTCGAGGGCGGGCTGGTCGAAGGCGGTGCGGGCGCATCCACGCGCAGGTTGCCACCACCGCCACCACCACCGCAGGCCGTCAACGCCAGTCCCAGCGCTACCGTCAGCGCCGACTTCACTGCAACTGCGTGCTTCATCCCTGTGTCCCCGTCGTGATGATCGAGTACCGCCGCGTGCCAGGCCGCCGCCACGCAGGGGCGTGCTCACCGGCGGCCACCGACGACCCCCTATACTGGGCGTCCCCCACGCAGTCTGCCGGGATTCGCGTCGCCATCCAACGGCTTGCGTCTCCTTTTCCGCATTTGCTCACGCAACAACGAGATTGCCATGTCCAACATCGTCATCGCCGCTGCCAGGCGCACCGCCATCGGCTCCTTCCTCGGCCAGTTCAACGGCGTGCCCACCCCCACCCTGGGCGCGGCCGCCATCGCCGCCGCGCTGGAGCAGTCCGGCGTTCCGGCCAGCGACGTCTCCGAGGTCATCATGGGCTGCGTGCTGCCGGCCAACCTCGGCCAGGCGCCGGCCCGCCAGGCCGCCATTGCCGCCGGCCTGCCGCTGTCCACCGGCGCCACCACCCTCAACAAGGTCTGCGGTTCGGGCATGAAGGCGATCATGCTCGGGCATGACCTGATCAAGGCCGGCTCGGCCAGCATCGTGGTCGCCGGCGGCATGGAATCGATGTCCAATGCCCCGCACATGCTGCCGAACTCGCGCACCGGCAACCGCTTCGGCAACTTCCAGGCGGTCGACCACATGGCCCACGACGGGCTGGTCAATGCCTACGACGGCAAGGCGATGGGCGAGTTCGCCGAGTCCGCGGTGGACAAGTACCAGTTCAGCCGCGAGGAACAGGATGCGTACGCGATCGAGTCGGTCAAGCGCGCACAGGCCGCGCAGGCCAATGGCGCCTTCGCCGATGAGATCGTCGCGGTCAAGGTCGCCACCCGCAAGGGCGAGGTCGAGGTGTCCAGCGACGAGCAGCCGACCCGCGCCGACATCGGCAAGATCCCGACCTTGCGCCCGGCGTTCAGGAAGGATGGCAGCGTGACCGCCGCCAGTTCGTCCAGCATCTCCGACGGTGCGGCCGCGGTGGTGCTGCTGTCCGAGGATGACGCCAGGGCCCGCGGCCTGCAGCCGCTGGCGCGCATCGTCGCCCACGCAACCCACTCGCAGGCGCCGGAATGGTTCACCACCGCACCGATCGGTGCGATCCATTCGCTGCTGGCGAAGACCGGCTGGAGCGTGGACGACGTGGACCTGTTCGAGATCAATGAAGCGTTCGCGGTGGTGGCGATGGCACCGATGCGCGAGCTGGGCATCGCGCACGACAGGCTCAACGTGAATGGTGGTGCCTGCGCGCTGGGTCATCCGATCGGTGCCTCCGGCGCACGGTTGGTGGTAACGTTGGTGCATGCCTTGCGCAGCCGCGGCGGCACGCGCGGCGTGGCGACTCTGTGCATCGGCGGCGGCGAGGCGACCGCCATCGCCATCGAATTGATTTGATTGGATTTAACACCCGTTTCGCAAAACTGAATGCGGGACCGCTTGACACGTCTTCATGGCTTGTCATCATGTTGGCGGCGCGCAACTGCGCGTTGCCTAATCTAACGACGAGGATTCACCTAATGAGCATCAACAAGCTGCTGGTTGCGATGTCCCTGGCCCTGGCCCTGGCTGCCTGCTCGAAGCAGGAAGCCGCGCAGGACGCCGCCGCTTCGGCCAACGAAGCCGCCACCGAAGCCCAGGCTGCTGCCGACCAGGCTGCTGCTGCCGGCTCCGAAACCGCCGATGCTGCCCAGCAGGCCGCCGACACCGCCGCGACCGCTGCTGACGCCTCGGCCGATGCCGCTGGCCAGGCTGCCGGCGCTGCGACCGACGCTGCTGCCGACGCCGCTGCCGACGCTGCCAAGGCTGCCGAAGGCACCGCCGAGCAGGCCAAGGACGCTGCTGAAGAAGCCAAGAAGTAATAACTTCTTTCTTCACGCTGTTCAGGAAAAGCCGCTGGTTCGCCAGCGGCTTTTTCTTTGGGCGGATGCCATGCGTGCCGGCCGGCGCCAGGCACCTGTATGCAGCTGCGGACGGCTTCACCGCCCTTCCACCCATGGATGAATACGCTGGCCCTCCGTTGAGCCCAACCTTGGAGCGCGCCATGAAGATCCGTCCGTTGACCACCTCCCTGCTGGCCGCGTCCCTGTTGCTCGGCCTCGCGGCCTGCAAGGGCCCGGAAGCCGAACAGGCGCGCCAGGACGCCGCCCGCGCCGCCGACAGCGCAGGTGCCGCCGCGCGCGAAGCCGCCGACCGTGCCGCCGATGCCACCCGCAACGCCGCCAACGAAACCGCCGATGTGTCCGAACGCGCCGCCGCCAGTACCCGCGACGCGCTGGATCGTGCAGCGGTCGCCACCGCCGATGCCGCCGCCGAAGCCACCGACGCCGCCCGCAATGCTTCGGTGAATGCCAGCGAGGCCACCGCGGACGCGGCGGAGAACGTGGCCGACAAGGCCCGCGATGCCGCCGAGGACGCCCGCAGGAACGCCGACGACGCCAGGCGCTGACGCCGGTCCCTGCTGCCTGTCAGGTGCCGGCCGCTGGCCGGCACACGGCCTCAGGGCAGCGCGCGCGCCATGATCGCGCCCGCATCGCAGTCCGCCGGCAATGTGCCGAACGCCATTCCACGTTCCCCACCCAGCCGGCTGCGCACGAACATCTCCGCCACGGGACTGCGTGCACGGATCAGGATCGATGCCTGCAGCAGCAGCGCCAGGCGTTCGCAGTACAGCCGCGCCAACGCGGGCGCGGGCGGCGCCTCCGTCCATCCGCGCGCCAGCGCCTGGTCGTACGTGTCGTCCACGCCCGCCGCCGCATCGAGTTCGTCGCGCAGCACCTGCAGCGCATGCGGCTCGCGCTGCAGCGCACGCAGCAGGTCCAGGCACTGGATGTTGCCACTGCCTTCCCAGATCGAGTTCAGCGGCGCCTGCCGGTACAACCGCGGCAGCATCGACTCTTCCACGTAGCCGGCACCTCCCAGGCATTCCTGCGCTTCGTTGATGAACACCGCCGCGCGCTTGCACACCCAGTACTTGCCCAGCGCCGTGCCGACCCGCGCCAGCAGCGCCAGCCGCGGATCGCGCGGCGCACCGTCCACCGCCGCCGCCACGTGCAGCGCCAGCGCGGTCGCCGCCTCCGACTCCACCGCCAGGTCGGCCAGCACGTTGGCCATCAGCGGGTGGTCGCACAGCCGCTGGCCGAACGTGCGCCGGTGCCGCGCATGGTGCAGGGCATGCGCCAGCGCCATGCGCATTTCCGCCGCGGCACCGAGGGTGCAGTCCAGCCGGGTCATCATCACCATGCCGAGGATGGTCGCCACGCCGCGTCCCTCATCGCCCACCCGCCATGCCTGCGCACCGACGAACTCCACCTCGCTGGATGCGTTCGACCAGTCGCCCAGCTTGTCCTTCAGGCGCATCAGCTGGAACGCGTTGCGGGTGCCATCGGGCAGCCGCCGCGGCATCAGCAGGCAGGTCAACCCGGCCGGTGCCTGCGCCAGCACCAGGAAGCCATCGGACATCGGCGCGGAAAAGAACCATTTGTGCCCGACAAGCCGGTAACCGCCGTCGCTGCCGGGGGTTGCGGTGGTGGTGTTGGCCCGCACGTCCGAGCCACCCTGCTTCTCGGTCATGCCCATGCCGAGGGTGATCCCGGCCTTGTCGGCGATCGGCACGTCGCTCGGGTCGTACACCGGGGCGGCGGCCTTGCGCGCCCAGTCGTGCAGCACCGGATGGTCGGCCAGCACCGCCACCGCGGCGTGGGTCATGGTCAGCGGGCAACTGCTGCCCGCCTCGGCCTGGTGGTGCAGGTAGCTCAGCGCGGCGCGCGCCACATGCGCACCGGGGCCTGGCTCATGCCATGACAGTCCCGCCACGCCGTGTTCCTTGGCCTGCTGCATCAACTGGTGGTAGGCCGGATGGAACTCGACGGTATCGATGCGGTGTCCCTGCGCATCGTGCGTGCGCAGCCGCGGACGGTCGCGGTTGGCATCGAAGCCGAGCCGGTACAGGCTGTCGCCGGCCAGCTTGCCATACGCGGACAGGCGCGGGACGAAACCCGCCGCGCCGCCACGCTGCACGGCGTCGACCAGGGCGACATCGTCCATCCACAGGTGGCGCGGCGCAAAGCCGGGCGGCTGGTTCCGCACCGCATGGGTCTGGAAGGAAGCGGCTTCATCGCGCATCGACGGTACCTCCCGGCGGGGAATGCACCGATTGTGCCGCAGCCGGCGGCCCTGTGCCGCACCGGCGGATTCTCGCGTCCTGCACGAGCGGCCCGGCACAGTGCGCCGATGAGCAGAAGCGACGACCTGGTGGTGCTGCGGCCGGAAGGACTGTACTGCCCCGCCGGCGATTTCCACATCGATCCCTGGCGCCCGGTGCCGCGCGCGGTGATCACCCATGGCCACGGCGACCATGCGCGCGTGGGCATGGGCGAATACCACTGCAGCGCGGCCAGCGAGTCGATCCTGCGCTGGCGCCTGGGCGAGGTCCGCATCCATCCCCATCCCTGGCGGGTACCGTTCCGGCTCGGCGCGGTCGAGGTCTCGCTGCATCCGGCCGGGCACGTGCTCGGCTCGGCGCAGGTGCGCATCGACGATGGTCACCGGGCCTGGGTCGCCTCGGGCGATTACAAGCGCCAGCACGACCCGACCTGCGATGCGTTCGAGGTCGTGCACTGCGACACCTTCATCACCGAAGCGACCTTCGCTTCGCCGATCTACCGCTGGCCGGCCACCCCGGAGGTGGCCGCGGACATCGTGGCCTGGCGCCGCGAATGCGGTGAACGCGGCGAAGCGGCGATCCTGCTGTGCTACGCGCTCGGCAAGGCGCAGCGGCTGCTCGCCGAGCTGCTGCCGCTGGACGACCAGCCGGCGTGGCTGCATGGTGCGATCGCCAACGGCGTGCAGGTCTACCGCGATGCCGGCATCGAGATGCTGGCCACCGCGCAGGTGGCCGAACAGGGCCGCCAGCCGGACTCGGCCGGGCGCCTGGTGCTGGCGCCACCCTCGGCCGCCGGTACGCCGTGGGTGCGCCGCTTCGGCCGCCACCAGCTCGCGTTCGCTTCGGGCTGGATGCAGCTGCGCGGCAACCGTCGCCGCCGCAATGTCGATCGCGGCTTCGTGGTCTCCGACCATGCCGACTGGCCGGCGCTGCTGCGAACCATCGAACAGACCCGTGCCACGCGCATCATCGCCACCCACGGCAACACCGACGCGCTGATCCGCTACCTGCAGGAGAACGGCACCGCCGCCGAAGCCTTCCGCACCGATTACGGGAGCGAGGAATGAAGGCCTTCGCCGAGCTGTACCAGCGCCTGGACCGCAGCACCGCCACCGGCGACAAGCGCGCCGCGCTGGTCGAGTATTTCCGCGACGCCCCGGCGCACGATGCCGCGTGGGCGCTGTACCTGCTCAGTGGCGGCAAGGTCGGCGGCGCGCGCCGCAGGATCGCGGCCAGCGGCGAACTGCGTGCGTGGCTCGGCGAGGAATCCGGGCTGCCTGCCTGGCTGGTCGAAGACAGCTACGAGCAGGTCGGCGACCTCGCCGAAACGCTGACCCTGCTGCTGGACGAGCCGAGCCGGCCAGCCGCGGACCGGCCGCTCGCCGACTGGATCGAACGGCACCTGCTGGCGGTGGCCAACCAGGATGAGGGGGTGCGCCGCGCCGCCGTGATCGCCGGCTGGCATGCACTGCCGTCCCCGCAGCGTCTGGTGTTCAACAAGCTGCTCACCGGCGCGCTGCGGGTCGGTGTATCGCAGCGCCTGGTGCAGCAGGCGCTGGCGGAACTGTCCGGGCTGGACATCGCGCGCATCGCCCAGCGCATGCTCGGCGACTGGGTGCCCTCACCCAGCCTGCTGGCCACGCTGCTCTCGCATGAGGAACAGCCGCTGGACCGCCAGCAGCCGTATCCGTTCTTCCTGGCTTCGCCGCTGGAGAACGACGCCGATACGCTGGGCGCCGTGGGCGACTGGCTGCTGGAATGGAAGTGGGACGGCATCCGCCTGCAGCTGCTGCGGCGCCAGGGCGAAGTGGCGTTGTGGTCGCGCGGCGAGGAGCGCCTGGATGGACGTTTCCCGGAGATCGAACAGGCCGCCTCGGCCCTGCCCGATGGATGCGTGCTCGACGGCGAACTGCTGGCATGGGACGCCGAGGACGACCTGCCGCGACCGTTCACCGCGCTGCAGACGCGCATCCAGCGACGCAGGCCGGGCGCGGCGACGTTGCGCGGCACGCCGGTGCGCATGCTCGCCTACGACCTGCTGGAACACGATGGGCAGGACCTCCGCACGCTGCCACTGCAGCAACGCCGCGAACGCCTGGCGGCGTTGCTGGGCGCGCTGGATGATCCGCGCATCCGCCTGTCGCCGCAGGTGCACGCCGACGACTGGCCGCATGCCGCGCGGCTGCGCGACGAAGCTCGCGCGCGCGGTGTCGAAGGCCTGATGCTGAAGCGCCTCGGCTCGGTCTACCAGGCCGGGCGTCGCCGGGGCGACTGGTGGAAATGGAAGATCGATCCACTGACCATCGATGCGGTGCTGCTGTACGCGCAGGCCGGCCATGGACGGCGCAGCACGCTGTACACCGACTACACCTTCGGGGTCTGGGATGGCGACAGCCTGGTGCCGGTGGCCAAGGCGTACTCCGGCCTCGACGACAAGGAGATCCTCGCGCTGGACCGCTGGATCCGCGCCAATACCCGCGAGCGCTTCGGGCCGGTGCGCAGCGTCAACGCCGAACAGGTGTTCGAACTCGGCTTCGAGGCGGTCAACCTGAGCAAGCGGCACAAATCCGGGGTCGCGGTGCGGTTCCCGCGCATCCTGCGCTGGCGCCACGACAAGCCGGCCAGCGAAGCCGACGCGCTGGCGCAGCTGCAGGCACTGGCGCGATGACGCGCAGCGAAGCGCTGCAGCGCCTGCACGCCTTCTTCCAGCAGCGCGGCTGGCGGCCGCTGCCGTTCCAGCGCCGGATGTGGCGGCATTATCTGGACGGCGCGAGCGGCCTGCTGCATACCCCGACCGGCAGCGGCAAGACGCTGGCGATGTTCGGCGGGCCGCTGCTGCAGGCACTGGTCGATCCGCTTCCCGCTCCCGCGCGCCGCAACGCCGTGCGTCCGTTGCAGGTACTGTGGGTGACACCGCTGCGCGCACTGGCCAGCGACACCACGCGTGCGCTGCAGGCGCCACTGCAGGCGATGGGACTGGACTGGCAGGTCGGCCTGCGCAGCGGCGATGCCAGCAGCCGCGACCGGCGGCTGGCGCGCGAGGGACGCCTGGACGCGCTGGTCACCACGCCGGAATCGCTGGCCCTGCTGCTGAGCTACCCCGACACGCTGGCGCGCATGCGCCAGCTGCGCTGCGTGGTGGTCGATGAATGGCACGAGCTGCTGGGCAGCAAGCGCGGCGTGCTGCTGCAGCTCAACCTCGCCTTGCTGCGCGAGGCGGCACCGTCGATGCAGCTGTGGGGATTGTCGGCAACGCTGGGCAACCTGCGGCAGGCGCGCGAGGTGCTGCTGCCGGACCGGCCGCAGGCGCTCGGCGTGGAAGGCGCGCGACAGCGTCCGGTGCGCGTGCGCAGCCTGCTGCCCGAGCCGGGCGAGCGGTTCCCGTGGGCCGGGCACCTCGGCCTGGCCCAGCTGCCACGCGTGCTGCAGGTGGTGCTGGCGGCGCGCAGCAGCCTGCTGTTCACCAACACCCGCGCGCAGGCCGAACTCTGGCACCAGGCGCTGGCGTCGGTGTGGCCCGGAGATCCCGCCACGCTCGCCCTGCACCATGGCTCGCTCGACCCGGCATTGCGGCAGCAGGTGGAAGACGGGCTGCGCGCCGGAACGCTGCGCTGCGTGGTGGCGACCTCCAGCCTCGACCTCGGCGTGGACTTCCCCGAAGTGGATCAGGTGCTGCAGCTGGGCAGCCCGAAAGGCGTGGCCCGGCTGCGCCAGCGCGCCGGTCGCGCACGCCACCGTCCGGGCGCCAGCGGCGAGGTGGTCTGCGTGCCCAGCCATGCGCTGGAGCTGGCCGAATATGCGGCGGTGCGCCGTGCGCTGCACGATGGCCAGGTCGAAGCACGGCGGCCACCGGAGCTGTCGCTGGACGTGCTCGCCCAGCATTGCATCAGCCGCGCGCTGGCCGGCGGTTTCCACGCCGACGCCCTGCTCGCGCAGGTGCGGCGCACGCATGCCTTCGCCGCACTGTCGCAGGCACAGTGGCGCGACGTGCTCGACTTCATCGTGCAGGGCGGGCGTGCGCTTTCCCGGTACCCGGATTTCCAGAAAGTGGTGCGCGACGAAGACGGCATCTACCGCATGCACGACCGTCGCCAGGCGCTGCGCCACCGGCTGTCGATCGGCACCATCAGCAGCGATGGCAGCGTGCGCGTGCAGTTCCTGCGCGGCGGCGGCCTGGGCGCGGTGGAGGAACAGTTCATCGGTCGCCTGCGCCGCGGCGACCGCTTCCAGTTCGCCGGCCGCCTGCTGGAACTGGTACAGCTGAAGGACATGACTGCATACGTAAGGCGTGCCCGCGGCGGCGAAGGCGCGGTGCCGCGCTGGCAGGGCGGCCAGCTGGCGTTGTCCGCGCCGCTGGGCCGGGAGCTCGAAGCGGTGCTCGGCGGCGGCGACGACAGCCCGGAAGCGCGCTGGCTGGCGCCGCTGCTGGCGCTGCAGGCGCGGCTGTCGGCGCGCCCGTCGCCGCACCACCTGCTGGTGGAGGACGTGCGCCGCCGCGAAGGGCAGTTCCTGTTCGTGTACCCGTATGCAGGCCGCCACGTGCACGAGGCGCTGGCGGCGGTACTCGCGCTGCGCTGCACCCGCCTGCAGCGCAACAGCATCGGCTATGCGGTCAACGACCATGGCCTGGTGCTTGCGCCGGCGCTCCCGCAGGCGCTGGACGCCGCGCAGTGGCGTGCAGTGCTGTCCCCGGCCGACCTTCTCGACGACCTGCGCGCGGCGGTCAACCTCGGCGAGCTGGCGCGCCGCCAGTTCCGCGGCATCGCGCGCGTATCCGGGCTGCTGGTGCCCAGCCTGCCCGGCGGCATGCCGCGATCGCTGCGCCAGCTGCAGGCATCGGCCGGACTGCTGTATGACGTGCTGCGCGAACACGACCCCGGGCATATGCTGCTGCGGTTGGCCGAGCATGAAGTGCTGCACGACAGCCTCGATGTCGATGGGCTGCGCGATGTCCTGATGGGCCTGCAGGCGCGCACGCTTTCGCTGCAGTCGCCGCGATCGCTCACCCCCCTCGCGTTTCCACTGTGGGCCGAACGCCTGCGCGGGCAGCTCAGCAACGAAGACTGGCGCAGCCGCGTCCTTCGCGCTTCGCAGCAGCTGGAGAAACGCCATGCACGATGAGATCCGGTTGCGGCTTGGTGGCGAGGACGTGGTGCTGCTCGGCGAGCGCGCGCTGCTGGTTCCGGCGCACGGGGCGCTGCTGATCGCCGACCTGCACCTGGGCAAGGCGGATGTGTTCCGTCGCGCCGGCATCGCCCTGCCCAGCGGCGGGACCCTCGACGACCTTGAGCGGCTGCAGCGGCTGGTGCGGCTGGTGCGGGATACCGGCTGCAGGCAGCTGTGGATCCTCGGTGACGTCCTGCACGGTCCGGTGCATCGCGCACCGTGGTACAGCCAGTGGCATGCATGGCGGGAAGGCAATGCGCAGCTGCAGGTACACGTGGTGCGTGGCAACCATGACCGCGCCCTGTCGCGCGCGACGCTGGGCACCGCCGTACATGCCCAGCCCGCACGACTGGGTCCGTTCGTGCTCCGCCATGAACCGGAGGCCGATCCTGCCGGGCATGTACTCGCCGGTCACCTGCATCCGCAGGTGGCGCTTCCAGGCATCGCGCGGCGGCTGCCGGCGTTCTGGCTGCGTGCCGGAGTCACCGTGCTGCCGGCGTTCTCGCGGTTCACCGCAGGCGTCGTACCGATCCTGCGCGCGGGTGAACGGATGGTGGCATGCGCCGACGGCGCGGCGATCATGCTGCCCGTCGCGCGCTGATCCTCGACGACGCCGTGATCAGGCCGCGGCGCGCGGCTCCTGCATCAGCTGGAAGCTGGCCCGGCTGCCGTCGGCATGCGGCGGCAGGGCACGGATCGCGACGATCATTTCCTGCGCGCGGGTACGGATGTAACCATGCTGGTCCGGCGATGCATGGCTGATCAGGCTGCCAACGTGGAATTCGAAGACATCTTCCATCACGCCGGGCTGGTCTTCGTGGAGCATCTGCAGAAGCCCGTGCAGCTTGCGGATTTCCGATTCCAGCGCCTCGGCCGAGAACACCATGAGTGACTCCTTGCATTCGGCTCACCCGAGCCAGATGGGGCAGCGATGCCGGCCCCCCGGGTGTGCGCGATGCAGGATCACGAAGCAGGAACGGGTGGCGCGCGGCGGTGCGTGCTCCCCTCTTGTGCCACGAACCGGGTGAGGCGGCCGTGATGCCGGCGACCGCCGGCCGGCGACCGGGCACAAAAAAACCCCGCCGAAGCGGGGTTCTTCAATGCACGGTCGCGTGGATCACTCGGCCGGCACGATGTTCGAAGCCTGGGCGCCCTTCGGGCCCTGGGTCAGGTCATAGGTGACCTTCTGACCTTCCTGCAGGCTGCGGAAACCCTTGGAATTGATGGCCGAGAAGTGCGCGAACACGTCGGCGCTGCCATCCTCCGGCGAAATAAAGCCAAATCCCTTGGCGTCGTTGAACCACTTGACGGTACCGTTCGGCATGGTGATGCGAGACCTTTGCAATGAATGGGTGGTGTACGCAGGAAAACCAGCGCACTGGCGGAGTATGCAAAGCTTGCCCGAGGATGACAATCACCCTCGTGCCAATTCGCCTACCAGTTCCGGCAATCCGTTGGACGCAGCCTGCACATTGGCGAGCACTTCGGCCATGGTGATCTCCTCGCCGTCACCGCAGCCCGCCGCCCAGTTGGCGACGATCGCCAGGCATGCATAATCCAGCCCCAGCTCCCGTGCCAGCGCGGCTTCGGGCATTCCGGTCATGCCCACCAGATCGCAGCCGTCGCGGCGCATGCGCGCGATCTCGGCGATGGTTTCCAGCCGTGGCCCCTGGGTCGCGCCGTAGCAGCCCCCGTCGTGCAGCGCGACACCGGTAACCCTCGCCGCGGCCAGGATCCGGCTGCGCAGCATCGGCGTGTAAGGGTGCCCGAAATCGACGTGCAGCACCTCGCTGCCCGGCTCTTCGCACAGCGTGGAGATACGGCCCCAGGTGTAGTCGATGATCTGGTCCGGACAGGCCAGCACGCGCGGGCCGAAGTGCTTGGTGATGCCTCCCACCGTGTTCAGCGCCAGCACGCGCGTGGCACCGATCTGCTGCAGCGCCGCGAGGTTGGCGCGGTAATTGATCCTGTGCGGCGGCAGCGAATGGCCCTCGCCATGGCGCGCCAGGAAGGCCACCCGGTTGCCCAGCAGGGTGCCGACGCGGATCGGGCCGGACGGCGTACCGAAACGGGTCTCGACCTGCAGCGCCTGCACGTCGTCGAGCTGGGCGAGGGTGTAGACACCGGTACCGCCGATGACCGCCAGTGCGATCTGCTGCATCAGCCTTCCTTCATCGCGTAGATGGCCGGCACGCAGCGCAGCGTCTCGTTGACGTCCATGCCGAAGCCGAACACATAACGGTCCGGCAGTTCGACGCCGGCATAATCGGCCTGCACGTCGGCCAGCGCGCGCTCGTGCTTCTTCACCGCCAGCGCCGCGATGCGCACGTCGGTGGCACCCTGCTCCAGACACCAGGTGCGCACGCCCTGCAGGGTGTAGCCCTCGTCGAGGATGTCATCCACCAGCAGCACGCGGCGGCCGAACAGCGCGGTGGCCGGACGATGCTTCCAGACCAGCTCGCCGCCGGTGGTTTCGCCGCGGTAGCGGGTCGCGTGCAGGTAATCGAACTGCACGTCCTGCCCGCGCGCGCCCAGCTCCAGGGCCAGCTGGCCGGCGAACGGCAGCGCACCGTGCATGATCGACAGGAACACCGGGACCTCGCCCTGGTAATCGCGCGCGATGGCCTCGGCGATGGTGCCGATGGCCTGGTCGATGGTGGGGCGGTCGACCAGCAGGTCGGCCTGGGCCAGGGCCTGGGAAATGGTGAGGTTGGGCATCAGACGGTTCTTCCAAGGGTTTCAAGCAAACGGGATTGGGTGTCGGCGTGGCGGGCATCGGCCAGCAGGCCGTCCCAGCCGAGCGCGCCACGGCCGATCAGGCCGGTCAGCGCCGCGGTGTTCAGCGTGCGCGGCTCGACCGCGCGCAGGGAGTCTTCCACCAGCTCCGGATGGCAGACCAGCACGACATCGCAGCCGGCATCCAGATGGGCATCGACGCGTGCCTTGACGCCGCCGGCGGAGAACGAAGCCGCCATGCCGATGTCATCGGAGAACACCACGCCACGGAAACCGAGTTCGCCGCGCAGGATGTCCTGGATCCAGCGCCGCGAATAACCGGCCGGCTCCGGCGCCACCTGCGGATAGATCACGTGCGCCATCATCACCGCATCGGCACCGGCAGCGATGCCGGCCACGAACGGCACCAGATCCTGCTCGCCCAGCTCGTCCAGCGCGCGCGGATCGACCGCGGTATCGACATGGGTATCTTCGAGCACGGTGCCGTGGCCGGGAAAATGCTTGAGGGTGGCGGCCATGCCCGCGTCGTGCATGCCGCGCACGTAGGCTGCGGTGAAGGCCGCGACCCGTTGCGGATCCTCGCTGAAGGCACGGTCGCCAATGGCACGGTTGCCACGGCCCAGATCCACCACCGGCGCGAAGCTCAGGTCCACGCCGCTGGCACGCACCTCGCTGGCCATCAGCCAGGCGTGGTGCCGGGCCATCTCCAGCGCACCCTGCGGATCGCTGGCATGCGCCGCACCGATCCGCTGCAGCGGCGGCAGCGTGCTGAAACCTTCGCGGAAACGCTGCACACGGCCGCCTTCCTGGTCCACGCAGACCAGCTGCGGGCGCGGCGCGGCGTCGCGGATGGCCGCCGACAGCTCGGACACCTGCTGGCGCGAGGCGAAGTTGCGCGTGAACAGCACCACGCCGGCCACGGCATCGTGCTGCAGCCAGGCGCGTTCCTGGGCGGTGAGTTCAGTGCCGGCAACGCCGATCAGCAGCATGGTCGTTCTCCACGGACAGCGCCGCATTGTCGCAGAAGCGCGCAAAAAGGGGACGGAGGGGATTAAGTCGTTTCCGGCCCGCAACGGGGCGGAAGGGGCGTAATGACTCAGCTCCCGCCATGGCCTTCCCGCCAACGTGAATAGGGGTGCGAGGCCAATGCGACGTTGTAGTAGCGGGCCTGATCGGTCACGTCCTCGCCAGCCCAGTCCGGCAGGGGGACGTGCTGGTCGGCGTCCTCCAGCTCCACCTCGGCCACCACCAGCCCGGCGTTGTCGCCGAGGAACTCGTCCACTTCCCACAGCAGGCCCTGGTGGCGCACCAGATGCCGGCGCTTGTCGATGATGCCCCCTACGCACAGCGCCAGCAGGGCGCGCGCGTCCTCCACCGGGATCGGGTAGTCGAACTCCTGGCGGCTGCGCCCGAGCGTGCGCGACTTCAGGTTCAACGCGGCACGGTCGCCTTCGATGCGCACCCGCACCGAAGCCTTCTGGTCGCCACGATCCAGCGCGCCCATGTCGTTGATGTAACCCTGCGCCATCGGGATGACGGCATGCGCGGCCGTGCGCCAACCGTCGCCGGTGACGAGGAATTTACGTTCGATTTCGATAGCCATGCGCTCATTATGAGCGAACGGCGTGACGACCAACGGCCGTCACCCACCGAAGCGGGGGGTCGTCCACCCACCGAAGCGGAGGCCGTCGCCCAGCTCAGCCCCGCTCGAATACCGCGATGCTTTCCACGTGCGCGGTGTGCGGGAACATGTCCATCGCCCCGGCGCTGACCAGCCGGAAACCCTGCTCGTTGACCAGGTAACCGGCGTCGCGCGCCAGCGAGCCCGGATGGCAGCTGACGTACACGATGCGCTTGAACTGCTTCAGCGGCAGCTGCTGCAGCACGTCGATCGCGCCCGAACGGGGCGGGTCCAGCAGCAGCTTGTCGAATCCTTCGCGCATCCACGACGCCTGACGCTGGTCCTGGGTGAGGTCGGCGGCATGGAAGGAGGCGTTGCCCAGCCCGTTGCGGGCGGCATTCTCCTTCGCCCGCGCCACCAGCCCGGCATCGCCTTCCACGCCCACCACCTCGCGCACGCCACGTGCCAGCGGCAGGGTGAAATTGCCCAACCCGCAGAACAGGTCCAGCACGCGCTCGTCCGGGCCGGCGTCGAGCAGGGCCAGCGCATGCGCGATCATCTTTTCGTTCAACGTGGCGTTGACCTGGATGAAATCCAGCGGCCTGAAGGCCAGTTCCACATCCCAGGGCGCCAGCCGGAACGACAGCGGCACCTCGCCCGGCACCAGCGGATGCACGCTTTCGATGCCGCCCGGCTGCAGGAAGATCGCGAACCCGTGCGCCTGCCCGAAGCCGGCCCAGGCCTGGCGGTCGGCGTCGCTGAGCGGCTGCAGGTGGCGCACGGTCAGGGCGATGGCAGCGTCCCCGGCGATGAACTCGATCTGCGGAATGTCGCGCTTGCCATCCAGCGATTCCACGAACGCGGACAGCGCGGCGACCTTCATCCCCACTTCCGGGATCACCGTCAGGCACTGGCCCAGATCGGCGACGAAACGCGGATCCTGCTCGCGGAAGCCGACCAGCGTGCGGTCCTTCTTCTCCACCCGGCGCACCGAGAAACGCCCCTTGCGGCGATATCCCCAGCTCTCGCCGACCAGCGGCGGCAACACGCTGCCGGGCGTCACGTGGCCGATGCGCTGCAGGTTGTCCATCAGCACCCGCTGCTTGGCGACGATCTGCTCGCCTTCGTCCAGGTGCTGCAGCACGCAGCCGGCGCAGGTGCCGAAATGCGGGCAGCGCGGCTGCACGCGCAGCGGCGACGCCTGGACCACGTCCAGCGTACGCGCCTCGTCGAAGTGCCGGCTGCGCGCGGTCTGTTCCGCCACCACCGTCTCACCCGGCAGCGCGCCGCTGATGAAGGTGACCTTGCCACCCTCGCCTTCGCGGCGGGCAACGCCACGGCCATCGTGGCTGAGGTCGAGGATGTCGGTGGTGAACGGCGTACGGTCGATGCGGGAACGATGACGGGCCACGTGGCGGACGGCTGCGGGCAAAAAAGGGTGCGTATTGTCGCAGATCGGCCCGGCAGCGTCCGCATGCGCTTGTTTATCACGTGATGCTGGTTAAGATGCGCGTAGCTGACATGGAGGCAGCCCTTATGCAGACGAACCCGCCGCGGACACCGCGCCCTCGTTTCCTGCTCGTCGAGGACGACATCATCAGCTGTGGTTTTCTCAAGGCCGCGCTGGAAACGCTCCCCGCCGACGTGGATACCGCCGATTCGCTGGCGACCGCGTTGGTCCGGGGCCATCGCACCGGTTATGACCTGTGGCTGATCGACGCCAACCTGCCCGACGGGCATGGCAGCGATGTGCTGCAGCGACTGCGCGAACGGCACCCGCAGACCCCTGCGCTGGCGCATACCGCCGACCGCGACGCCGGCCTGCATGCCCGTCTGCGCCAGGCCGGTTTCGCCGACATCCTGGTGAAACCGCTGGGCCGCGAGGATCTGCTCAGGGTGGTGCGCCGTGGCCTGGCCCGCGGCCCGGCCGCGCTGCCATCCGTGACCACGGCAGCGGCAGCCGCGCAGGCGAACGACGCGCAGGACTGGGACGAGATCACCGCGCTGGCCGCGCTGAACGGACAGCGCAGCCATCTGGTGGCCCTGCGCGAGCTGTTCCTGGCCGAGCTGCCGGGAGTACGCGATGCGGTGGAACAGGCGGTCGACCGGCATGACGAACCGGCACTGCGCAGCCAACTGCACCGCCTGCAGGCCAGCTGCGGCTTCGTGGGTGCGGCACGGCTGGCCCGCGCGGTACGCAACCTGCACCAGATGCCGGCCTCGCACCAGGCGCGGGCCGGGTTCCATGACGCGGTGGCCGCGCTCCTGCATTGAGCTGGCGTGCCGGCACCGCTACCGGCGGGCGGCGAGGTCGTCCAGCAGCTCCCAGGATTTCAGGCCGCGCGGGCCCAGGTGGTGGGCCAGCACCGCGCGCATCGGCAGCCGCAGGCTGGCCAGGTCATCGGCCCCTGGCGCCTGGTCGCGCGCCAGCGCCAGCAGCGCCGCGCCGGTGGCCGTGCCACGTCGTCCCTGGCCGTCACGTTCGGAGAGCAGGCGTTGCGGCCCTTCCAGCGGATCCAGCTGATAGCGCGCCGCCGGATCGACCGGCAGGCCATCGCCGGCCATCGACAGGTCGAAGCCGAAGCCCAGCGATTCCAGCAGGTCGCGTTCGAACCGCCGCAGGCTCCAGGCCAGCGGCAGGCCCAGCGCCAGCCGCGCGCGCACTTCACCATAAGCGCGGTACAGCTCCGGCAACGGATCGTGGCGTGGCGCCAGCCGCATCACCAGCTCGTTGAGGTAGAAGCCGGCCAGCATGTCCTGCCCGCCCAGCCGCGGCGCCGCATCCAGTGCCTCGGCCGCGCGCAGCTGCGCCAGCTCGCCGCGCTGCACCGCGTCGAAACGGATCCACTGCAGCGGCTGCAGGGCCGCGCGCAGCACCTGCCCCTTGGCGCTGGATACGCCGCGCGCCAGCAGCCCCATGCGCCCGTGCGAGGCGCTCAGCACCTCGACCAGCAGGCTGGTTTCGCGGTAGGCCCGTGCATGCAGCACGAACCCCGGCTCGGCCTCGATGCGCATCGTCATCGGCCGCCCGCGGGCTTACTCGTAACCGAAGGCCTTCAGCGCGGCCTCGTCGTCGGACCAGCCTTCGCGCACGCGCACCCACGTCTCCAGGAACACCTTGGCACCGAACAGCCGCTCCATCTGCAGGCGCGACTTGGCACCGATCTCCTTCAGGCGGGTACCACCCTTGCCGATCACGATCGCCTTCTGGCCTTCGCGCTCGACCCAGATCACCGCACCGATGCGCAGCAGGTTGCCATCCTCGGTGAAACGCTCGATCTCCACCGTGGTCGCATACGGCAGTTCCTCGCCGAGCTGGCGCATCAGCTGCTCGCGCACCAGTTCGCCGGCCAGGAAACGCTGGCTGCGGTCGGTGATCTCGTCCTCGCCGAACATCGGCGGCGCTTCCGGCAGCAGCTTCAGCACGTCGCGCACCAGCGCTTCCAGGCCGTTGCGCTTCTGCGCGGAGATCGGGTGCACGGCGGCGAATTCGCGGCCTTCGGTCACCTGCTGCAGGAACGGCAGCAGCGCCGCCTTTTCCTTCAGCCGGTCGACCTTGTTGACCACCAGCACCACCGGGATGCCGGAATCGCGCAGCACGTTGAACGCCAGCGCATCCTCCTCGTCCCAGCGGCCGGCTTCGATCACCAGCAGGCCGGCATCCACGCCTTCCAGCGAACCACGCGCGGCACGGTTCATCACGCGATTCATCGCCCGCTTCTGCACCTTGTGCAGCCCCGGCGTATCGACCAGCACCAGCTGGCCCTCCGGATAGGTGGCGATGCCGAGCAGGCGGTGGCGGGTGGTCTGCGGCCGGTTCGAGACGATGCTGACCTTGGCTCCGACCAGCGCATTGGTCAGGGTGGATTTGCCCACGTTGGGCCGGCCGATGACGGCCACGCTGCCGCAGTGATGGGGCATCTGTTCGCTCACTTTGAATCCACCAGTAGTTCTAGCGCGGCCGCGGCCGCCTGTTGTTCGGCCAACCGCCGCGAAGGGCCTTCGCCCTCGGTGCCTGCGGCCGGTTCGGTCAGGATGCAGCGTACCCGGAAGGTCTTGGCGTGGTCGTCACCGGACTCTGACACCAGCTCATACTGGGGCAACGCCCGCTGCCGGCCCTGCAGCCATTCCTGCAGGCGGGTCTTGGGATCCTTCTCCGGCCGGCCGGTCGCCGGCAACGCCGCCAGCGAGGCCTCGAACCACGGCAGCACCACCGCGCGGCAGGCCTCGAAGCCCGCATCCAGGTAGATCGCCGCGACCACCGCCTCGAAGGTATCGGCGAGGATCGAATCGCGGCGATGGCCGCCGGTCTTCATCTCGCCCGCGCCCAGCGTCAGCCGTTCGCCCAGTTCCAGCGCGCGCGCGATCACCGCCAGCGCAGGCTCGCGCACCAGCTCGGCGCGGGCACGGGTCAACGCGCCTTCATCGGCTTTCGGCCAGCGCTCGTAGAGGGCCTGCGCGACCAGCATGTTGACGATGCTGTCGCCGAGGAACTCCAGGCGCTCGTTGTGCGGCGCGCCGGCAGAGCGATGCGTCAGCGCCTGCGCGAGCAGCCCCGGATCGGAGAAGGGGTGGCCGATGCGGTCACCACGGAGGAAAGGTTTATTCGGCACCGCTACGGGTCAGATCCTGGGTTGAGTCGAATTTGCCGACCACGTCGAGGTTGCCGACCAGCGGACGGCGCACTTCGTAGTTCACGCGCAGGGTCCAGCCGTTGTCCTTGCGCTCGAACTTGACGTTGGCGGGCTTCACGTTGTCGGAGTAGTTGATGTACAGGCGCTTGAAGAACAGCGACTGGATGTTGGCCGGCTGCATGCTGCCGATGCCCGGCTCCTTGGCCAGGCTCTTCATCGCCGAGCGCACCGCGTAGTACTCCTGGTACATCGGGAACAGCTTCATGCCGACATACAGGAAGAAACCGACGACGATCAGGACCACCAGGAAGGAGGTCAGTGTCATGCCGCGCTGCGTGTTCATCTGCTTCATTGCGTTCTCCCCAGATACGCGTGGATTGTCAGTTGACGCCCGAGCCGATCCGCGACGGTTCGAAGCCGTCCTTGCAGAACCAGCCGGAACAGTTGAGCCAGATCAGGAACGCCTTGCCGCGCAGGTTCTGCTCCGGAAGCAGGCCCCAGAAACGGCCGTCGTCGCTGTTGTCGCGGTTGTCGCCCATCACCAGGTACTTGCCCGCCGGAACGGTCCATTCGCCCTGGCCGGCAGGATACGCCGTCTCCAGCACGGTGTGGGTGCGCCCGGGGAGTTCCTCGACCAGCAGGCTGGCGCCCTCGCCATGGCCGCGATGGCCGGCGTAGACGCCCTTGTCCTCGTACTTCACCGGCTCACCGTTGAGGATCAGCCCGTTGCCTTCGAAGGCGACCGTATCGCCCGGCACGCCGACCACGCGCTTGATGAAGTTCTCGCCCCTGGCCGGGTCCTGGTCGCTGTGCCCCGGGAAGTGGAATACCACCACGTCGCCGCGCGCGGGCTCGCCCACCGGCACCACCCGGGTATTGGTCAGCGGCAGGCGCAGGCCGTAGGCGAACTTGTTGACCAGGATGAAATCGCCGATCAGCAGGTTCGGCATCATCGAGCTGGACGGGATCTTGTACGGCTCGGCGATGAAGCTGCGTACCACCAGCACGATCGCCAGCACCGGAAAGAACGCCCGCGAGTAATCCACCGCCACCGGCTCGGTGTCCAGCAGGCCGGCGCGGCGCGCGCGGCGCCGGGCGAAATACAGCTTGTCGGCAAGCAGGATCAGGCCGGAGACCAGGGTCAGCGCGACCAGGAGGAACTCAAACAGTTTCATTCAGGGTCCTTTGCAGGAAATCAGGGCGAACCGGCCCGCAGTGGGCCGACTCTACCCTTACTTGTTGTCCATCTGCAGCACGGCGAGGAAGGCTTCCTGTGGAATTTCCACGCGGCCCACCTGTTTCATGCGCTTCTTGCCTTCCTTCTGCTTCTCCAGCAGCTTCTTCTTGCGCGACACGTCGCCGCCGTAGCACTTGGCCAGCACGTTCTTGCGCATGGCCTTGACGGTGGTGCGCGCGATCACCTGCGAACCGATCGCGGCCTGGATGGCCACGTCGAACATCTGCCGGGGAATCAGGTCCTTCATCTTCTCGCACAGCTCGCGGCCACGACGATCGGAGTGGGAGCGGTGGACGATAAGCGACAGTGCGTCGACCTTGTCGCCGTTGATCAGCACGTCCACGCGCACGAACGGGCCGGCATCGAAGCGCACGAAGTGGTAATCCAGCGACGCGTAGCCGCGGCTGACCGATTTCAGCTTGTCGAAGAAGTCCAGCACCACTTCGGCCATCGGCAGCTCATAGCTGATCTGCACCTGGCTGCCCAGGTAGTTGATGCCGAGCTGGCTGCCGCGCTTTTCCTCGCACAGCTTGATGATGTTGCCGATGTACTCCTCGGGGGTGAGGATGTTGGCGCGGATGATCGGCTCGCGCACCTCGGTCACCTGGTTCACCGGCGGCAGCTTGGCCGGGTTGTCCATGTTGACGATGGAGCCGTCGGTCTTGAGGACTTCGTAGACCACCGTCGGCGCGGTGCTGATCAGGTCGAGGTTGTACTCGCGCTCCAGCCGCTCCTGCACGATTTCCATGTGCAGCATGCCGAGGAAGCCGCAGCGGAAACCGAAGCCCATCGCCTCCGAGCTTTCCGGCTCGAAGCGCAGCGCGGCGTCGTTCAGGCGCAGCTTGTCCAGCGCTTCGCGCAGGTCCGGGTAATCCTCGGCATCGACCGGGAACAGCCCGGCGAACACGCGCGGCTGCATCTCCTGGAAGCCCGGCAGCGGCTTCGGCGCCGGATCGGCGGCCAGGGTCAGGGTGTCGCCCACCGGCGCACCGTGCACGTCCTTGATGCTGGCGGTGATCCAGCCCACTTCGCCGGCCTGCAGCTTCGGCAGCACCTTGCGCTTGGGAGTGAACACGCCGACGTTGTCGACCTGGTGGGTGCGGCCGGTGGACATCACCAGCAGCTTGTCGCCGGCCTTGACCTCGCCCTGCATGACGCGCACCAGCGACACCACGCCGAGGTAGTTGTCGAACCAGGAATCGATGATCAGCGCCTGCAGCTTGTCGGTATCGCGCGGCACCGGCGGCGGAATGCGGTGGACGATGGCCTCCAGCACGTCCTGCACGTTCAGGCCGGTCTTGGCGCTGACCGCCACCGCGTCCTCCGCGTCGATGCCGATCACGGCCTCGATCTCGGCCTTGGCGCGCTCGATATCGGCGGTCGGCAGGTCGATCTTGTTGATCACCGGCACCACTTCCAGGCCCTGCTCCACCGCGGTGTAGCAGTTGGCGACCGACTGTGCCTCCACGCCCTGGGCCGCGTCCACCACCAGCAGCGCGCCTTCGCAGGCCGCCAGCGAGCGGCTGACTTCATAGGAGAAGTCGACGTGGCCGGGGGTATCGATGAAGTTCAGGTGGTAGGTCTGCCCGTCCTTCGCCACGTACGGCAGTGACACCGACTGCGCCTTGATGGTGATGCCGCGCTCGCGCTCGATCGGGTTCGAGTCGAGCACCTGCGCTTCCATCTCGCGGGCCTGCAGGCCACCGCACAGCTGGATGATGCGATCGGCCAGCGTGGACTTGCCGTGGTCGACGTGGGCGATGATGGAGAAGTTGCGGATGTTCCGCATCGGATCAGAGGACATAGGTGGCGGCGGCGCGCGGCGTCGTCAGGGTAAACGTTGGATTATCGCACGGGGAGGGCCTGCCCGGTGGGGCATCCGCTTCGGGCAGGTAACGACCGCCTTCGGGTGGGCGGTGGGTGGTGGGTGACGACCGTTGGTCGTCACGCTTTGACAGCCCACCAAGGCAGGAGGGTGACGACCAACGGTCGTCACCCTCCCCCTGAGTCTATCCGCCGGTCTTCACGGCCACGAAGGCGCTGTTGCCGCCGCTGCGGACCAGCAGCATCACCACATCGCCCTTCTTGTAGCCACCCAGCGCCCGGTTCAGCGCGTCCACGCTGCCCACCGGAGTGCGGCCGACCTGCAGGATCACCATCCCCTCGGACATCCGCGCATCGCGCGCGGCCTGCCCGTTGACGCGGGTGATGCGCACGCCTTCATTGGCTTCCAGGCCCAGCTGCCTGCGCTGCGGCGCGGTCAGGTCGGCCACTTCCACGCCCAGCAGGGCATTGGCACCGGTCTGCGGTGGCGCGTCGTCATTGGCCGCGGCCGGCCGGTTGGCGGCGGCCTGGGCATCATCGGTCAGTTCGGTCAGGGTCGCGCCGAGTTCACGCTCCTTGCCGTCACGGACCAGGCCGATGCGGACCTTGCTGCCCGGCGGCAGCGCGCCGATCAACGGCGGCAGATCACTATAGGAGTTCACCGCACTGCCATTGACCGAGCGGATCACGTCACCCACCTGCACACCGGCCTTGGCGGCGGCGCTGCCTGCGACGATCTCATTGACCAGTGCGCCACGGCTGTCGGGCAGGCCGAGCGCCTCGGCGTTCAACGAATCGATCGGCTGCACCACCGCACCGAGCTGGCCCCGGCTGACCCGGCCGGTCTTCTTGATCTGCTCCACCGCGCCCATCGCCAGGTCGATCGGGATCGCGAAGCTGATGCCCATGTAGCCGCCGGAGGCGGAAACGATCTGCGAATTGATGCCGACCACTTCACCGCGGGTATTCAGCAGCGGACCGCCGCTGTTGCCCTGGTTGATGGCCACGTCGGTCTGGATGAACGGAACGTAGCGCTGGTCCTGGCCCCCGGTGCTGCGGCCGGTGGCACTGACCACACCGGCGGTGACCGAATGGTCCAGGCCCAGCGGCGAGCCGATGGCCACTACCCACTGTCCGGGCTTGAGCGAATTGGAATTGCCAATCCGTACCGTAGGCAGGTTCCGGCCTTCGATCTTCAGCAGGGCGACGTCGTACTGCGCGTCGCTGCCCACCACCTTGGCGGTGTACTCGCGGCTGTCGGCCAGCTTGACCTTGATCTCACTGGCGTCGGCGACGACATGGTGGTTGGTCAGCACGTAGCCGTCGGCGGAAATGATGAAACCCGAGCCCATGCCGCGTCCGCGGATGCTGGGGCCGCCCTCCTCATCGTCCGGCCCGGGCATGCCGAAACCGGGGCCGAAAAAGCGGCGGAAGATTTCCGGCACGTCTTCCTGCGACGGCCCCATCGGACCGCGCGCCTGGCGCCGGTTGCGCTCGATGGTGGTATTGACGTTGACGACGCCGGGACCGACCTGTTCGACGAGGTTGGTGAAGTCCGGCAGCCCGGTCACCAGCGGCTGCGCCGGCGCACGCGGAGCAGCGGCGGCCTGCGTGGTGGCGGCTTCCGGGGCGGGCGACGGCGACTGCGCGCACGCGGCCAGCGGCAGGGTCATCGCCAGCAGGCCCAGTGCCTGCATGCGGAACGAACGGGGGAGCGGCATCATCGGATTACAACCTCCGGACAGGTGAACAGGTTCCAAGGGGGAGCGGCCCGCGACCAGGCAGGGCGGGCGGGCTCAGTCGCGCGGGTCCTGCGCCGGCAGGTCGTCCTGCAGGCGCGGCTCGAAGGGGTAGAAGGCACTGCCGGCATTGGCCGGATAGCGGGCGTTGAGCGCCCCTGCCGCTGGCGTGCCGACGCTGGAACGCGGCCACGGGCGGGCCTGCAGCGCGCCGACATCGCCGAATGGCAGCTCAAGCGGGACATCGGCGGGTACGGTCGGGGTCAGCGGCGATGCCTGGCTGGCGATGGCACGCTGCGGCACCTCGCTGCGGCGGGCAGCACGTGCGACCTGCTGGTTGCGGGTGGCGCTGGCGCGGCGCTCGCCGGTGTCCTGGCGACGGCTGGCGACCGCCACCGCGGCCACCGGCACGCTGACCACCAAAGCCGCTCCGGGCGCTGCCGGCGCCTGGCCGTCGGCCAGCGTGGCCGTCGAGGGAGGCGGCAGTACCGCCTGGCTGGCGATCACCTGGGTCGGCGGCTCCTGTTCCGGCCCCGCGGTGTCCACCGCCTGCCGGCCCATCAGCAATGCCACCACCGCCACCGAGGCCGCCAGCGCGGCCCCCCCGCCCCAACGGCGCCAGCCAGCGCGCAGTTCGCGGCGTGGCTCGGCCAGCGGCGCCGGCTCGGCGGCCACGGCAGCGGCAACGCGCGCGGCGAAATCCGCCGGCGCCGGCGCCACCGCGTGGCCGCGCATCGCGTCGCCGAGCAGCTGCCAGCGCTCCTGGCAGGCCTGCAGCTCTGGATCGTGCTGCAGGCGGCGCAGCAGGAAGCGGGCCTGGTCGGCGGCCAGTTCGCCATCGACCAGCGCCGACAGCTGCTGGCGGTAGTGTTCGTCGATCCTGTCCACGGGATGCTGTCTGTCGTTCATGCGCGGCTCTTTTCGCGGGTGGCGCTGCCGGTATCCAGCAGCGGCCGAAGTCCGGTGTCGATCGCCTCGCGGGCACGGAATATCCGCGAGCGCACGGTGCCGATCGGACACCCCATCTTCTGCGCGATCTCTTCGTAGCTCAGGCCTTCCACCTCGCGCAGCGAAATGGCCAGGCGCAGCTCTTCCGGCAGGGCGGAGACGGCCTTCATCACCGTGTTCTCCAGTTCCTGCCGCATCAGCTGGCGTTCGGGGGTGTCGGTATCGCGCAGGCGGCTACCGGCATCGAAATGCTCGGCGTCGCCGATCTCGATGTCATCGGTCGGTGGGCGGCGATTGCTGGCGGCGAGGTGGTTCTTGGCGGTGTTCACGGCTATCCGGTGCAACCAGGTCGAGAATTGGGCGTCGCCGCGGAAACTGTTGATCGCGCGATAGGCGCGGATGAACGTGTCCTGGGCGACGTCCTGGCATTCACTCCAGTCGGCGATGTAGCGCCCGACAAGCGAAACGATGCGATGCTGGTGCCTGCGCACAAGGACATCGAACGCCGCGCTTTCGCCGCGCTGCACGCGCCGGACCAGTTCCAGGTCCAGCTCCTGTTGTGTTTCAACATCGGCCATGAGGGGCCGCACTCCTGTCAGCCCAACCGACGTCGGGCACTGAGACTGCCAATCCCGGGAAAAGTTCAGTGCCCGATCACGCGACACCGCACCAGCTTTTAACCAACGTTCCGTTAACGTCCCTGTTCACGGCGTGAACCAGCGCGCGTCCACCTCCCCAGCTATTGGGATTTGACGCGGACGAAACAACCTCTGGATCATAGCCTCCTTCTCCATACACAACCGGATGGAATGTCCATGCTCTCAGGCTTCGATGGGCTCCGCTTCGCGCACTGGCACCCGGAAATCCGCGACGACGGCGTCGTGGTGCTGAACCTTGATCGGCAGGACGCCAACGTCAATGCGATGTCCCAGGACGTCCTGCTGGAACTGGGCGACCTGATCGAGCGCATCGCCATCGACCCTCCCAGGGGTGTGGTGATCCAGTCGCTGAAGAAGGCCGGCTTCATCGCCGGTGCCGATCTCAAGGAATTCCAGGAATTCGATCGCCGCGGCACCGTCAACGACGCGATCCGCCGCGGCCAGGCCACCTACCAGAAGCTGGCCGAGCTGCCCTGCCCGACCGTGGCTGCGATCCACGGCCATTGCCTGGGCGGCGGCACCGAGCTGGCGCTGGCCTGCCGTTACCGGGTCGCGTCCAACGACAGTTCCACCCGCATCGGCCTGCCGGAAACCCAGCTGGGCATCTTCCCGGGCTGGGGCGGCAGCGCCCGCCTGCCGCACCTGGTCGGTGCGCCGGCGGCGATGGACATGATGCTGACCGGGCGCACGCTGTCGGCCTCGGCCGCGCGCAACATCGGCCTGGTCGACAAGGTGGTCGCGCCCGCGCTGGTGCTGGATACCGCGGTCGCGCTGGCATTGAAGGGCACCACGCGGCCGTTCCGGCAGCGCGCCACGGCGTGGGCGACCAACACCTGGCCGGCGCGCAAGCTGCTCGCGCCACAGATGGCAAAGCAGGTTGCGCGCAAGGCGAAGAAGGAGCACTACCCCGCTCCGTACGCGCTGATCAGCACCTGGGAACGCAGCGGCGGCAAGCCGGTGCAGGCGCGCCTGGATGCCGAGCGCCGCGCGGTGGTGAAGCTCGCCGGCACGCCCACCGCGCGCAACCTGATCCGCATCTTCTTCCTGACCGAACGGCTCAAGGGCCTGGGCAGCGGCCCGCACGGCATCGAGCACGTGCACGTGGTCGGCGCCGGCGTGATGGGGGGCGACATCGCCGCATGGTCGGCCTACAAGGGCTTCAACGTGACCCTGCAGGACCGCGAGCAGCGCTTCATCGACCCGGCCCTGCAGCGCGCGCAGAAGCTGTTCGAGAAGAAGGTGAAGGACGAAAGCAGGCGCCCGGCCGTCGCCGCGCGCCTGCAGGCCGACCTGGCCGGCGAAGGCACGGCGCGCGCGGATCTGGTGATCGAGGCGATCATCGAGAATCCGCAGGCCAAGCGCGAGCTGTACCAGACCCTCGAGCCGAAGATGAAGGTGGACGCGCTGCTGACCACCAATACCTCGTCCATCCCGCTGGTGGAACTGCGCGACCACATCCAGCGCCCGGCGCAGTTCGCCGGCCTGCATTACTTCAATCCGGTCGCGCAGATGCCGCTGGTGGAGATCATCCATCACGATGGCATGGCACCGGAAACCGAACGCCGGCTGGCGGCATTCTGCAAGGCGCTGGGCAAGTTCCCGGTGCCGGTGGCGGGTACGCCCGGCTTCCTGGTCAACCGCGTGCTGTTCCCGTACATGCTGGAAGCGGCCACCGCGTACGCCGAGGGCATTCCGGGCCCGGTGATCGACAAGGCCGCGGTGAAGTTCGGCATGCCGATGGGTCCGATCGAACTGCTGGATACGGTCGGCCTGGACGTGGCGGCGGGCGTCGGCGAGGAACTGGCCCCGTTCCTGGGCCTGCAGGTTCCCGCGGCGCTGCAGACCGTCGAACAGGACAAGCGCGGCAAGAAGGACGGCCAGGGCCTCTACGCCTGGGAGAACGGCCGCGCGAAGAAGCCGGAAGTGGCAAAGGACTACCAGGCGCCCGCCGACCTGGAGGACCGGCTGATCCTGCCGCTGCTCAACGAAGCGGTGGCCTGCCTGCACGATGGCGTGGTGGCCGATGCCGACCTGCTGGATGCGGGGGTGATCTTCGGCACCGGGTTCGCGCCGTTCCGCGGTGGCCCGGTGCAGTACATCCGCGCCACTGGCGCCGATGCGCTGGTGGAGCGCCTGAAGGTGCTGCAGCAGCGCTATGGCGATCGCTTCGCCCCGCGGCCCGGCTGGGACAATCCGGTGCTGCGCGAAGCGGTGGCCTGACCGCGGCGCCGTTGAAGGCGTCCCGGGCCAGTCCCGGCCAGGTGACGCAGCGCCGCGGTTGGCGGGCGTAAAAAGCAAGGGCAAAAAAAAACGCGGCGCCGGGCGCCGCGTTTTTTCATGTGCTGCCCGGCCGGCGATCAGCTGGCCTTGGCAACCGCCTTCTTCGCCACGGCCTTCTTCGCCGGAGCCTTCGCTACGGTCTTCTTGGCCACCGGCGCGGCGACGCCGACAGCAGCCTTGCTCACGGTGTGCGAGCGGGCATTGCCGTAGCTGGCGTTGTAGCGCTTGCCCTTGGCGGTCTTGCGGTCACCCTTACCCATGTCTTGAACTCCTAAGCTGTGTTGATTCTGGTTACCCCGTACTGACACGGGTTCGGCGGGGCCGCCTTGCCTGGCGCCCCCGCGCACGATGAGAAAGCCTATCACGCCGCCTCAGTGCGCGCAGCTGGCGTCGTGGACATGGCCATGGTTGAGACGCAGGTTGACCAGATGGGCCACGCCCACCAGCAACCCGCCGATGGTCATCACCACCGCATGCGGTACCGGATCGTGGTGCAGCGGATCGTAAAGCAGGCCCGCCCACAGTGCGGCCAGCCCGGGGATCAGGAAGCCCAGCGCACGCAGCGCGCCATGCCGCCGATAGCCCCAGGCAAGGCTGGACAGCCCGAGCAGGCTGACGAAGACGACCAGCGCCTGCTCGATGCCGTCGCTCAGCCAGAACGACAGCCCCAGCGACGGCGCGGCCGCCAGCAGCACCGGGATCACCGCGCAGTGCACTGCACACAACAGCGAGCCGGTCGCACCGAAACGGTCCAGCAGATGGCGAAGGCGTTGGATCAGGGGCATGACTTCCAGCAGGGTCGGCGAAGCGTTATGGAATAATATAACATCTCTTCCCTGGCCGCACGGTTCGTTCGCGACAGTGCCTCTCTCCTATCTGGGACGACGGGATTCGTGCGCCACCCTGTTGATACTTTATAACATCCCACTGGAACCACGATGACGACTCTGCGCCTGCGGCCCCGCCCGCACACCCTTGCCCTGGCCCTCGCGACGGTCCTGTTGCCGGGTACCGTCCTGGCCGCCGACGGATCGACGCGCCGCGACGGCCATCTCACCGAACTGTCCGAAGTCAAGGTCACCGCCTCGCCGCTGCAGGGCGATGCGGAATCGCTGGCGCGCCCGGTCGAAGTGCTGGCCGGCGAACGGCTGGACGAGCAGAAGGCCGGCACCCTCGGCGATACCGTGGCCAAGCTGCCCGGCGTGCAGAGCACCTATTTCGGCCCGGGCGTCGGCCGCCCGATCATCCGCGGCCAGGAAGGCCCGCGGGTGCAGGTGCTGTCCAACGGCGTCGGCAACATGGATGCGTCCACGGTCAGTGCCGACCATGCCACCAGCATCGAGCCGTTCCTGGCCGACCAGATCGAAGTGCTCAAGGGCCCGGCCACCCTGCTGTTCGGCAGCGGCGCGATCGGCGGCGCGGTGAACGTGGTCGATGGCCGCATCGCCAGCGAACTGCCGGACCGCCCGCTCAGCGGTCGTGCCGAGGTGCGCGGCAACAGCGTCAACGACGAGCGCAGCGGCATGTTCCGCCTCGACGGCGTCAGCGGCAATGTGGTGCTGCACGTCGATGGCCTGGTGCGCAACGGTGACGACTACCGCATCCCCGGCTATGCGGTGGTCGATGGGCTGGAAGAGCATGACCACGACCACGACGACCACGCGCACGAGGATGGCGATGAGCCGCGCCGTGGCCGCCTGGACAACAGTTCCATCCGTACCCGCGCCGGCGGCGTCGGCGCGACCTGGCTGGGCGACGGCGGCTACCTCGGCCTGTCGGCGAGCACCTACCGCACCAACTACGGCATCCCCAATGGCGCTCACGTGCATGCCGACGGCGATGACCACGATCATGACCATGACCACGACCATGGCGACGAGGAAGAAGGCGACGAGCATGACGTCCGCATCGACATGGTCCAGAACCGGTTCGACTTCAAGGGCGGTATCTACAACCCGGTCTCGTTCCTGAAGAACATCAACCTGCGCGCCGGTTACACCGATTACGAACACACCGAACTGGAAGCCGGCACGCCAGCGACGCGCTTCACCAACCAGGGCATCGAAGGCCGCCTGGAAGCGGTGCAGCAGCAGGTCGGCGGCTGGGACGGCGCCTTCGGCCTGCAGTTCGGCAACAGCGACTTCGGCGCCAGGGGCGAGGAAGCCTTCGTGCCCGATACCGGCACCCGCAACATCGGCCTGTTCGTGCTGCAGGAAAAGCAGTTCGGGCCGTTCAAGCTGGAACTCGGCGGGCGCCATGACCAGGTCAAGCTTGACCCGACCGGCGATCACCGCGCACGCGATTTCGATGCCACCAACCTGTCCGCCGCGGGCATCTGGAAACTCACCGATGGCGTGGACCTGCGCTTCGGTGTGGACAGCTCCGAGCGTGCGCCGACCAACGAAGAGCTGTACGCGGCCGGTGCGCACATCGCCACCCGCTCGCTGGAAATCGGCGATGCGGACCTGAAGACCGAGCGCGGCCAGCGCGTCGAACTGGGCATCCACACGCATAGCGATTTCTTCGATTTCTCCGCGTCGATCTACCAGACGAAGTTCAAGGACTTCATCTACCTGGCCGACACCGGCGTGGTGGAGAGCCTGCCAGTGCGCCTGTGGGCACAGCAGGACGCCACCTTCAAGGGCGCCGAGGCCGAGGCGCTGTTCCACCTGTTCGAAGGCCAGGCCGGCGACTGGGACCTGCGCGTGTTCGGCGATTACGTGAAAGCCGAGCTGGATGGCAGCGGCAGCCGCAACGTCGATATCGCCGTGCCGCATGGCGACCATGCGCACCATTACAGCGTCGAGCTGGCCAACACCGGTTACCTGCCGCGCATCTCACCGGCACGCGTCGGTGCCGACCTGCGCTGGGCCAGGGACGGTTGGCGCGCCTCGCTGGGCGCGGTGCGCTACAGCAGCCAGAAGGACACCGCGCAGAACGAGGAAGCGAGCGATGGCTACACGCTGGTGGACGCGCACCTGGCGTATCGTTGGGACCGCACCGGCAGCAACAGCTTCGAGGTGTTCCTGGACGGCAACAACCTGACCAACCGCGAAGTGCGTCCGCACACCTCGCTGCTGCGCGATTACGCGCCGCTGCCCGGACGTGGCGTAGCGTTCGGCGTCCGCGCGTACTTCTGAGGATCGGGTTTCGGCAGGGCCCGGCCGCTGGCCGGGCCGGGCATGTGCAGGGCCGGCAACCGCCGGCGCCTGCCAGAGGACGCATGATTTCACGCTCGCATTTCGGACAGTTTTGTCCGAAAATGGGCGGATGACTTCCCTACGTGCCGATGCCGCGGCCCGCCGCGCCCTCATCCTCGATGCCGCCGACCATGTGTTCGGCAACCACGGCGTGACCGCGCCGCTGGACCTTGTGGTCGAGCGCGCCCAGGTCGGCCGTGCCACGCTGTACCGCAACTTCCCTGATCGTGCGGCGCTGATCGAGGCGCTGCTGCAGCGGACCGTCGACCGTATCCGCCGCCATGTCGCCGAACTCGGCGACCGCGACGATGCTTTGTTCGAGCTGCTGGAAGGCATGGCGCGCCGGATCATCGATTCGCCCGCGCTGGCCGATTACTGGCGCGCCGTGCACCCCGACGACCCGGCGGTGAAGGTCGCGCGCGAAACCGTGCGCGGCCTGATGTGGCCTGCCATCGAGCGCGCGATCGCCGCCGGGCTGTGCCGGCCGGATCTTGCGTCCACGGATATTTCACTGATCTCCGGCATGCTGGGAGCCGCCCTGCGCGGCAAGACCCGCGAAGAGCGCACCGTACTGGCCCGGCGCGCACTGCAGCTGCTGCGCGGCGGACTGCAGGGCACCGACCACGCGGAGAGCTGATGTCGCAGTACCTCAAGCCGATCCCCGACTGGGAGGAGCACGAGAAACCGACCCTGCCCGGGTCGGCCTCGATGCCCTGGCACCCGCCGCATCGCCGCGTGGCCTACGCACTGGTTTCGGTGCTGGTCGCGATCACCGGTGGCCTCGGCACCGCTCTGGTCACCGCCAACCTGCCCTTCCTGCAGGGCCAGCTGGGATTGACGCCGGCGCAGGGCAGCTGGCTGGTCGCCTCCTACGCCATGGTCAACGTCACCGCCAACCTGCTGGCATTCAAGTTCCGCCAGCAATATGGCATCCGCCTGTTCGCCGAGATCGGGCTCGGGCTCTATGCGGTGCTGGCGCTGCTGCACCTGGCGGTCGGCAACTTCGAAACCACCGTGATGCTGCGCGCGGCCAGCGGGTTCGCCGGCGCGGCCTGCTCCACGCTCGGCACCCTGTACATGCTGCAGGCGCTGCCACGCCGCTATACCGGCAACCTGCTGGTGGTCGGCGTCGGCCTTTCGCAGCTGGCGGTTCCGGTGGCATGGCTGGTCTCGCCGTCGCTGGTCGATACCGGCCAGTGGCACCTGCTGTATTCGTTCGAAGCCGGGCTGGCGTTGTGTGCGTTCGCCGCGGTGGTGGTGCTGAAGCTGCCGCCCGGCGTGCAGATCAAGGCCTTCGAACCGCTGGATTTCCTGACCTTCGCGCTGCTGGCACCGGCCGTCGGGCTGCTGGTGGTGGTGCTGGCCCAGGGCTACACGCGCTGGTGGCTGGACACGCCATGGCTGGGCTGGGCGCTGGTGGCATCGATCACCCTGGCGACCACCGCCTTCATCATCGAACACTACCGGCGCAATCCGTTGCTGCAGACGCGCTGGCTGTCGAGCCCCCCGATGCTGCACTTCATCTTTGGTGCATTCCTGCTGCGCTTCCTGACCACCGAGCAGTCGTATGGGGTGGTCGGGCTGATGCGCGTGCTGGGGATGGGGCCGGACCAGATGTGGCCGTTGTTCGTGGTGATCCTGGCCGGCGTGGTCACCGGCATCGCCGCCAGTGCGCTGACCTTCGGCCCCGGCCGGCTGATCACCCAGCTGCTGCTGGCGATCCTGCTGCTGGGCAGCGCGGCGTTCCTCGACCAGCACCGGACCAGCATGGACCGCCCGCACGACTTCTTCGCCAGCCAGTTCCTCGCTTCGGCCGGTGCCGGCATGTTCATGGGTCCGCTGATCATGATCGGCATCACCGCCGCGCTGAAGCAGGGCATGGACCACATCATCACCTTCCTTGTGGTGCTGTCGATCAGCCAGACGCTGGGAGGGCTGGCCGGCTCGGCGGTACTGGGTACGCTGCAGTTGCACCGCGAACAGGTGTATTCCAGTGCGCTGGTCAGCCAGCTGGATCCGGCCGACCCGGTCGTCGCCCAGCGGTTGCGGTTGCAGCAGCAGCTGTATGCCGCGCAGATCACCGACCCGGTGCTGCGCAGCGCCCAGGGCAGCGCGCAGCTGGCCCAGGTCACCCGCCGCGAGGCGAACGTGCGCGGCTTCAACGACGTGTTCACCGTCAGCGGCTGGCTGGCGCTCGGCTTCCTTGGCTGGCTGCTGCTGTTGTCGCTGCGCACCGCCGCCCTGAAGCAGTGGCGCAAGCGCCATCCCGTTCCACTCCCTTCCTCCGTGGCGCCGGACCCCGCCGCTGCACCCCGCTGAGCCCATCCCCATGTCACAACAACCTCCCCGCGACGACGACGCTCCCGACAACGTCAATCCGCCTCCGCCCACCGATGCCGCACCTTCGGCGTCGAATGCCGCGCCGACGGCGAATGCCACAGCGGTGCCGAAGTACCTCAAGCCGAGCAGCCGCGCGGTCGTGGTGATGGTGGTGGTGGCGCTGGTCGGCATCGCGCTGATCCTGCGCGCCTGGCAGCTGTGGCCGTTCGCCACGGCCGTGGCCACCACCGACAATGCCTACGTGCGCGGACAGATCACCGTGCTGGCGCCGCAGGTCAACGGCTACATCACCGAGGTGCGGGTGAAGGATTTCCAGCATGTCCGCGAGGGCGACGTGCTGCTGCGCGTGGACGATCGCATCTACGCGCAGCGGGTGGCGCAGGCGCAGGCCGCGCTGGATGCCGCCCAGGCAGCGCTGGCCAACTCGGATCAGTCGCAGGCCCAGGACCGTGCGCAGATCGCGGCGGCGCGGGCCAACCTGGCCGCTGGACAATCCGAGCTGCAGCGTTCGGCCAGCGAACTGGAGCGCTATGAGCAGTTGGCCGCGCAGCAGCTGGTGGCATTGAACGACCGCGACCGCTTCCGCACCGCGCAGGCGACCGCGCGTGCCGGCGTGCAGCAATCGCAGGCGCAGATCCGCATCGCCGAGGAAACGCTGGCATCCACCCAGGTCGCGCGCCGGGAGCTGGAAGCACAGGTGGAGAACGCACGGGCGCAGCTGGAGCTGGCACGCATCGACCTGGCCAACACGGTGATCCATGCACCGCGCGACGGTCAGGTCAGCGAGGCCACCGCACGCGTGGGCCAGTACGTCAGCGCCGGTTCGCAGCTGCTGTTCCTGGTGCCGGACACCTTGTGGGTAGTGGCGAACTTCAAGGAGGGCCAGACCTGGAAGATGCGCATCGGCCAGCCGGCCACGTTCGCGGTGGATGCGTTCCAGGGCGAGGTGCTGCACGGGCGCGTGGAGCAGATCGCACCGGCCACCGGTTCGGAATTCAGCGTGCTGCGACCGGACAATGCCAGCGGCAACTTCACCAAGGTGGTGCAGCGTCTGCCGGTACGGATTTCGATCGACCCTGATCAACCGCTGGCGGCGCGACTGCGGCCCGGGATGTCGGTGGTGACGAAGGTGGATACTGCGGCGGAGTGACCGCGAACGGCACAGCCCCTCGTGGTGGATGCGTTTGTTGACGGCCGGGGCTGGCGGTGGGAATGAGTGGGGGACGGCAAATGCTGCGTCCTGCGTGCCTCGTTTCGCGCCATCCCTGGCGCTCAACGCCCCCACCCACCCCCACCGCCCAGCCCTGCACGATTCCCGCGCGCACCCGCCACGCAAGAAAATAAAAAAATCAAAATCAAAACCTGATGCCGGAGACTCTCGTATATCCGGCTCCGTCGCACAGATACGACCGTCCCTTGCAGAACGCTGCTCCCAGCATGCCGCCAGTCACCGGCAATCTGCCAGAGGCGGGCCAGGGCGGGGTTGCGGGGGCGTTGAGCGCCAGGGATGGCGCGAAACGAGGCACGCAGGACGCAGTTCTTGCCGTCCTCCGCAACCCCGCCCTGGCCCGCCCGGCATCGCACGCGCCAACGCTGTTGCTGTTGCCTCTGCAGGTGCAGGGCGCAGGCCCTGCAAAGCAATAAACCCCTACCCCGCGCAGCGCGCGCACAACCCATGCACTTCCAGGGTCTGCGCCTGCGGTTGGAACCCCAGCTCCTTGGCGCGCTTTTCCAGCTGGCTGACGATCTCGCGATCCTCCAGCTCCACCGCGCTGTGGCAGCTGTTGCAGATCAGGAACGGCACCGAATGCGCCGCACTGCTGGGATGGTGGCAGGCCACGAAGGCGTTCACCGATTCCAGCTTGTGCACGAAACCGTTGGCCATCAGGAAATCCAGCGCGCGGTAGACCGTCGGTGGCGCGTCGGCACCCACGCCCTTGCCGCTGCGCACCCATTCCAGCAGCTCGTACGCCTTGACCGGCTTGCCGGCCTCGGCGATCAGCCTGAGCACGTTGGCCCGGATCGGCGTCAGGCGCAGGCCACGTTCGCGGCAGACACGCTCGACCACCGCCACGAAATCCGACGCGTCGTGGACGTGGTGGTGCGGGGCCGTACAGGCGGTACTGGCAGACATGCGCGTTCTCCGGTTCAGGCCTGGCAGGAATGCCTCAGGCCGTTGCTACCTTGGTGATGGCCACGTCGATGCGTTTCAAGGCCTGTTCGCGACCGGCAAGGTACACGGTCTGCGAGATATCGGGGCTGACCTGGGTGCCGGTGATGGCCACGCGCAGCGGCTGGGCGACCTTGCCCATGCCGATTTCCAGCGCGGCGGCGGCATCGTGCAGAGCGATGCCAACCCCCTCCGCGGTCCATTCCGGCAGCGCCGCCAGCAGCTCGCGGGCCTTGCCCAGCGCCAGTTCCGCGCCGGGCTTGAAGTGCTTGGCCACGGCCGCCTCGTCGTAGGTTTCCAGTGGCTGGTACCAGACCACCGCCTTCTCGGCCATTTCCTTCAACGTCTGCACGCGCTCGCGCAGGGCAATGACGACGTCGTGCGCCTGCGGTCCCGCCGATACGTCCACGCCCAGCTTCTGCAGCTGGTAGACCAGCTGCGGGGCGATGCTGGCCGGTTCGTCCGTCTTCAGGTAATGCTGGTTGACCCAGCCCAGCTTGGCCATGTCCAGGCGCGCCGCCTTGGAATTCACGTCCTTCACGTCGAACAGATCGATCAGCTCCTGGCGGCTGAACAGCTCCTGGTCGCCATGCGACCAGCCCAGGCGCGCCAGGTAGTTGATCAGTGCATGCGGCAGATAGCCCGCGTCCCGATACTGCATGACATCGGCCGCGCCGGTGCGCTTGGACAGCTTGGCGCCCTGCTCGTCCAGGATCATCGGCATGTGCGCGAACTTCGGCACCACCGCACCCAGCGCCTCGTAGATGTTGATCTGGCGCGGGGTGTTGTTGATGTGGTCGTCGCCGCGGATCACCTCGGTGATGCCCATGTCCCAGTCGTCCACCACCACCGCGAAGTTGTAGGT
>Ga0160444_100083_pt1 | contig 124433 bp, 117 predicted proteins | sample HID1972K_E1MG_FD_108232 | JGI IMG/M metagenome (GOLD analysis project Ga0160444, IMG submission 108232) | Enriched pill bug-associated microbial communities from UW Madison campus, WI, USA - HID1972K_E1 MG | ecosystem: Host-associated > Arthropoda: Insects > Digestive system > Unclassified ... | reverse complement strand
GGAATCGTCGCCTCCAGCAGAGAGCACACCGGCCAGGCCCTGATTGCGTTGCGGGCCTGGGTCCGCGACAACGTCGGTACAAAAAGCGGGCGACCTTCGGGTTGCCCGTTTTTTTGGGCCATCCCGGGCGACCCCGGTATGCTGGCTGGCCGTAAATATGCAGGACTGGCCATGGCCCAAATCGAATGGGTGGGATTCGATGGCGACGACACGCTGTGGAAAAGCGAAGACTACTATCGCGCCGCCGAGGCCGCGTTCGAGCAGATCGTGGGCCATTACATCGACCTGTCGGACAAGCGCACGCTGGAGCATCTGCTGGCGGTGGAGCGCCGCAACCTGCGCATCTTCGGCTATGGTGCCAAGGGCATGATGCTGTCGATGATCGAGTCGGCGATCGAGCTGACCGACGAGTGCATCAGTGCCCGCCACGTGCAGGACATCATCGCCATCGGCCGGGCCACGCTTGACCATCCGGTCGAACTGATCGACGGCATCCGCGCCGCGGTCGAAGCCATCGCTGCCCGGCACAACATCGTGCTGATCACCAAGGGTGATCTGTTCCACCAGGAAGCCAAGATCGTCCAGTCCGGGCTGTCGGACCTGTTCCACCGGATCGAGGTCGTGTCGGAGAAGGACACGCCGACCTATCAGCGCGTGCTGCGCGAACTGGACGTGGCGCCGGCGCGGTTCGCCATGATCGGCAACTCGCTGCGTTCGGACATCGCACCGGTGGTCGGCCTGGGCGGCTGGGGCATCCACATGCCCTATCACGTGACCTGGGCGCACGAGGCCGAACACGACCTGGCCGAGAACACTCCACGCCTGCTGCAGGTCGATGCCGCGTCCGAACTGCCTTCGGCATTGGCACGGATCGAAGCGGCGGTGGTGGACGTATGAGTGGCCGGCGTCTGCGGATGCTGCTGTCCGTTGCCTTGCTGGCGGCGCATCCGCTGCATGCGCAGACCCCGGCGCCGTCCACGTCCATCTCCGCATCGCAGCCGCCCTATGAGGCGCAGACCGGCGATGCCTGGATCGATGCGCGCCTGAATGACCTCAACGCGTATGCGCCGCGCTATCCGGATGCGTTCGTCGACGAGATCTCGCGCTACCTGGAGGTGCCGCGCGGCTACGTGGTGGCCTTGGGCCAGCAGCCGGGATGGGCGCCGGGCGATGTGTACTTCGCCTGTGCGCTGGGCAAGGTCCTGGCCCAGCCGTGCCGCAACGTGGTGCGCGCACGCGCGCTGAACGCCGAAGGCGGCTGGAAGGGCGTGGCCGGCCGCGTCGCCGGCGAAGGCAAGCCGGTGCCGATGCGCACGCTGCGCAGCCTGTTGCGCAGCAGTTATGCGCATTGGGAACGCCCGCTGGACTGACCGCGATGCGCGCGATCAGCGCGTGATGCGGAACTCCTCCAGTTCCAGCTTGACTGAAGCATCATCGCCGGCCTTGAGCGCCTATACCTGGGGCGCCGATTCAAAAGTGAAGTGTGGCGCATGCAAGGTCCTGCGCCGCGGCATGCCGACATGAAGCAGCCGGTACAGGGCGTGGTGCCAGCTGGCGCAGCATGCCGGTTACGACCGGACGCAAGTGTTGCCGGCGCCCAGTGAGATTGGCGGTGCGTCGAAGACGCTTGGCGGGCATGCACGATCGTGACGTTCGGCAGGCGTTATTCGCAGCTGATCGCGAACACAATCTGCGCAGAGCCATCAACACGACCGATACGGGTCCCAGGGGAGCTAATGAATTTGGCAGTTTTCGGCGGCGGCGCGCTGCTGATGGGATTTGTGTTGTCGGTACCGGCGAAAGCCTCAACGTCCGTCATAGCGTTGCAGGCAGGTCCGGACGCAGTCGGGATTCGTGTGATCAAGCAGTACGATTACACGCGGGAGTTCAAAGCCCCGATTGACCCCGTTACGGGACAGATCGTCTTGGGCGAGCGCGGCCGCCCCATGCAAACGCTGATCTGGTATCCCGCAAAGCCATCTGCCTCGAAATTGACGTATGGCGATTACGTGCGCACCCGGGTCACGGAGCAGCAATTCGAACTTCCGGTTGCCGAAGAAAGCCGGCTTTTCAACAGCCGGCGGCAGGCCTTGGCATCTCATGTGGGAGAGCAGGAAATAGCGCAAGTTCTGAGCGCCCCAATGTCCGCCGAGCCGGACGCTGAGCCACTGCCCGGTAGATTCCCTGTCGTGCTATATGCCGCAGGAGCCGGGGGCGCAGCCGACGAGAATGCAGACCTGTGCGAATACCTCGCCAGTCATGGCTATGTAGTCGTCGCCAGCACCAGCCTCGGAACGCACACAAAATCGATTGCTTATGCATTGGAGGACGCTGAATCGCAGGCGCGCGACATTGAGTTCCTATTGGCCTACTCGCGGTCACTTCCGCAGGCCGATACAGAACATGTCGCCGCTCTCGGTTGGAGTTGGGGCGGGATGAACAACGTATTGGCCGCCTCTCGCGATAAGCGGATATCTGCAACCGTCAGCTTTGACGGTACGCGGGAGCCAGCGTTTACTAAGCTGATTCCGGTGCAGCAGCTAACCGCGCCATGGCTGTACATATCTCGAACGCCAGACACCATTCCGCAAATCAACAAATCGGAAATTGATACCACGTTTAGCCTGCTGAACGAGGCGAAGTACGCCGACGTCTATCAACTGACGATGTACCCGATGAAGCACGTCGACTTCGTTTCCCGGCACCTCCGGGAATCGACTAGCTCTGACTTCGGCGAGTATTCAAAGGCCGAGGTCGCGCAGGCCTATAGCACTGTCGCCCAGTACGTGCTCGCGTTCCTCAATGCAACATTGAAGTCGGATGTTGAAAGCCAGGCCTTTCTGCACCGAACGCCGCGTGAGAACGGTGTGCCAGCCCACACGATGGCGGTTGATATTCACCAACGGGAAGCGTTGCCGCCGTCGCAGGCGTCAATGGCTGCCGAGCTGGCTCGTGATGGCTACGCAAAAACGAGCGAAGTTTACGATGCCGCGCGAAGGAAGGACGAAACGTTCCAGCTGTCCGCCAGCGAGCTCAAAGCCTGGGGCTACGGACTGCTTGGCCGAGACCAGGCGCGTGCAGCGATTGAAGTTCTGAAGCTATGGCTGTCGCTCTATCCCAGCGATTGGGACGCAGCCGACAGTCTGGCAGAGGCCTACGATGCGGCGGGGGACACCAGTTTGGCCATCCGGTACTACAAGAGGTCACTCGAGTTGAATCCGGGCAACATCAACGCCGAGAACCAGCTGAAGGCGATGGCCGCGCGCGCGCCCTGAACTCCGTGCCGGTGTTCGGCGATGAGGCTTCCGTCGCGGTAAAATGCCGACATGCACCTCGTCGATCCCTCAGCCTCCCGCCTGTCCGTCGCGCCGATGATGGACTGGACCGACCGGCACTGCCGGGCGTTCCATCGTGTGCTGGCGCCCCATGCGCTGCTCTATACCGAGATGGTGCACGCCAATGCCGTGCTGCAGGGCGACCGCGAGCGCTTGCTGGGGTTCGACGCAGTCGAGCATCCGCTGGCGCTGCAGCTGGGCGGCAGCGAGCCGGAGCGTCTGGCCGCAGCGACGCGTGTGGGCCAGGAGTACGGCTACGACGAGGTCAACCTCAACGTCGGTTGCCCGTCCGACCGCGTGCAGGCCGGGCGTTTTGGCGCCTGCCTGATGAAGGAACCGGCCCTGGTGGCCGAGTGCATTGCCGCCATGCGCGAGGCGGTGCGCGTCCCGGTCACGGTGAAGTGCCGTCTGGGCGTGGATGAGCTGGAGGACTACGACCACTTCGCCGGTTTCATCGACACCATTGCCGCCACCGGCTGCGATACCTTCGTGGTGCACGCGCGCAAGGCCTGGCTGGACGGACTGTCGCCGAAGGAAAACCGCGAGATTCCGCCGCTGCGTTACGAATGGGCCTACCGGCTCAAGCGCGAACGTCCGCAGCTGACGATCTCGGTCAACGGCGGCATCAGCACGCTCGAGGCGATCGACACGCATCTGTGTCATGTCGATGCGGTGATGCTGGGCCGCAGCGCCTATCACGATCCGTATTTCCTGCACTGCGCCGATGCCCATCTGGCTGGCATGCCGGTGCGCTCGCGCGAGAATCTGCTGCGCGCAATGCAGCCGTACGTCGAAGCCGCACTGGCGCGTGGCGTGGCGCTCAAGCACATTACCCGCCACGTGCTGGGCCTGTTTGCCGGCCAGCCAGGTGGCCGCCAGTTCCGCCAGGTACTGAGTGAAGGCGCCCATCGCCCCGGCGCGGACTGGTCGCTGGTCGAACGTGCGCTGGCAGTGACCGGCGCCGCATTGGCCAGCGCGGCCTGAGCCGTTGAAAGGTCTGCCTTGATTACCCGGGACCCGGACGCCTTTCTGGCCTTGGCCCGGACGCTGGCACCCGATGCCGGTCCGGCCACGGCGCGCGGCGCGTTCCTGGTGTCGCCCGACGGGTTCGCCCGGGCCGATGAGTCGGCGCGCGACAACGTCTACATGGCGGAGGGCGGATTCGACGCCGGCGCGGCGCTGGCCGAACATCGCGCGCTGCACCAGGCGCTGTCGGCGCAGCTGCCGGTGGTGACCTTTGCAGGCGATGCCGCCACGCCGGACGCGCTGTTTCCCAACAACGTCTTCGCCACCGCGCCGGGCCGGGTCGTCATCGGACGCATGCGCCATCCGGTCCGCCAGCGCGAGGCGCAGCGGGCCGACATCCGCGCTTTTTTCACCGGCGTGCTGGGTTATGCCGAAACCGATCTGTCCACCCAGCCGCATCCATGCGAACTGACCGGCGCGCTGGCGATCGACCGTGCACGCGGCATTGGGTTCTGCGGCCTGTCTGAACGTTGCGACGCGCAGGGCGCGGCGCTGATGCATGAAGCCTTCGGCCTGCGCGCGACCCTGGTGTTCGACCTGGCCGCAGGGGAATACCACACCAACGTGGTCCTGGCGCTGCTGGCAAGCCGGGCGGCGCTGGTCTGCCCCGACGGACTTGCAAATCCGCGGCGGGTCCTCGATGTCCTGGCGGCGCTGTATGGCCCGCATGTGGTGGCGCTGTCGCCTGCCGAGAAACTGGCGTTTGCCGGCAACGCCATCAGCCTGGCGCCGGATGCGGTGTGGATGAGCCGGCGCGCGGCCGAAGCGCTGTCGACCATCAGCCGGCAGGGGTTGGCCGCAGCGGGCTTTCGTATCCATAGCGTGCCGCTGGCCGCCATCGAGGCGGCGGGCGGCTCGCTAAGATGCTGTGTGGGCGAGATTTTCTGACGCTTCAGCGTCCTGAATCGTGGCATCGACCTGTTCAGAAAGTTCAGAACGGATTCACCGCGCGGCGCCAAGACTGACCGTCCAATCACAGCCGGACTGTCGGTAGCGGTTCATCCATCCATTGGATATAGCCGTTACGATCCCGTTATGCCCAAGCTTCGCGCTACTCACTTGTCTCTAACCGCTGCGATCACGTGCTGCGCCGCTGGTTCCGCTTGGGCGCAAGCCTGGCCGCATGGTGGAAACGGTCAGGCACCACGTGGTGGTTTCGACGATAACAGTCGCGGTTCCCGCAACGATGCGGCCGACGCGGTCCGTCGTGCCCAGGCCGAGAGTGGCGGCCGCGTGCTGGGCGCCGAACGCGTCCAGTTCGATGGTCGCGACATCATGCGGGTCAAGGTGATGGACGAGAGCGGCCGGGTCCGCTACATGGACGACGATCCGTCCACGCGCAGCCGCCAGCGTCGCGGCGCTGGATCTGAACGGAACGACATGCCGTCGCAGCGTCCACGCGGGCCTAACCCCCAAAGACCGTAATCTGAACGGAATGGCTCCTTGTTCAGGGTGCCTCCATTCCAACAAGCACCGCCGTATTTAGGGAGAGCCCATGCGCATTCTGCTGGTCGAAGACGAAGCACCCCTGCGTGAAACCCTCGCCGCGCGCCTGAAGCGTGAAGGTTTTGCCGTCGATGCCGCCCAGGATGGCGAGGAAGGTCTGTACATGGGCCGCGAAGTGCCGTTCGACGTCGGCATCATCGATCTGGGTCTGCCCAAGATGTCGGGCATGGAGCTGATCAAGGCGCTGCGCGACGAAGGCAAGAAATTCCCCGTGCTGATCCTGACCGCGCGTTCGAGCTGGCAGGACAAGGTCGAGGGCCTCAAGCAGGGTGCCGACGATTACCTGGTCAAGCCGTTCCACGTCGAAGAGCTGCTGGCGCGCGTCAACGCGCTGCTGCGTCGCGCCGCCGGGTGGAGCAAGCCCACGCTCGAATGCGGTCCGGTCGCGCTGGATCTTGCCGCGCAGACGGTCAGCGTCAACGGCAGCAATGTCGACCTGACCAGCTACGAGTACAAGGTGCTCGAGTACCTGATGATGCACGCGGGCGAACTGGTCTCCAAGGCCGACCTGACCGAGCACATCTACCAGCAGGATTTCGACCGCGACTCCAACGTACTGGAAGTCTTCATCGGCCGCCTGCGCAAGAAGCTTGACCCCGATGGCGCGCTCAAGCCCATCGAGACCGTGCGCGGCCGCGGTTACCGCTTCGCGATCCCGCGCAACGAGGGCTGATGCCCGAAGCATCGGCCCCTCCGCAGGCGGCTGGCGGCGGTCGCGAACCGATCGTCAAATGGCGCCCGCGCTCGCTGCGCGCGCGCCAGCTGCTGGCCGCCAGCATCGGCCTGCTGGCCTTTCTGGCGTTGGCCGGATATGCGCTGGACCGCGCCTTCGTCACCACCGCCGAGGACAACCTTGAGCGGCGCCTGGAAGGCTACGCGTATTCGTACGCCAACAAGATCGATTTCGCCCGCGACGGAGAGCTGTTGCCGCCTTCGGACAGCCAGATCGACCCGCGCTTCGCCCAGCCCGGCAGCGGCCTGTATGCGGAGATCGTGCTGCCTAATGGGCGCAGGGGTTGGGGCTCCGATTCCACGCTGGGCCCGGTCCTGCCCGCCAGCAGGCTGCTGAAGCCCGGGCAGAAGGAGTTCGAAGGTCCGTTGGAGATGACCCAGCTCGACGGCAGCGAGGGCAGCGTCTACCGCTTCGGACTTGGCACCATCTGGGGCGCACGCGGCCCGGAGAGCGAATTCTCGTACTCGATCTACGTGCTGGAAGACACCGAGGTGCTCAATTCGCAGCTGCAGACCTTCCGCCATGCGCTGTGGGTGTACCTGGGCAGTGCCGGCGTGGTCCTGCTGCTGCTGCAGGGGATGATCCTCAATTGGAGTCTGCGTCCGCTGCAGCGGGTGATCGCCGAGCTCAAGCGGGTGCAGCGTGGTCAGGCCCAGGGGATGACCGAAAACCATCCGCGGGAGCTGGAGCCGCTGACCGAAAGCATCAACGCCTTCATCGATTCCGAGCGCGAGAACCTGGAGCGCCAGCGCAACACGCTGGCCGACCTGGCCCATAGCCTGAAGACGCCGTTGGCCGTGCTGCGCGCGCAGCTGGACGATGGCGTGCACGCGATGGCACTGCGCGACGAGCTGGACGTGCAGCTCAAGCGCATGAACGACCTGGTGTCCTATCAGCTGGCGCGCGCGGCCTCGACCGGGCATGCGCTGTTCGCCGCGCCGGTGGCGATCGAGCCCTACGCCGATGTCATCGTGCGCGGGCTGGAAAAGGTCTATGCGAACAAGGGCGTGATCTGCGAATTCGAGATCGACGAGGACGCGCGCTTCCACGGCGAGCCGGGCGACCTGCAGGAGCTGATGGGCAATCTGCTGGAGAACGCCTTCAAATGGGCGCGCTCGCGCGTGCTGCTGACGGTCGCGCCGATCACCAGCATCGGCAATCGCCGCGCAGGCCTGTTGATGGCGGTGGACGACGACGGCCCGGGCATTGCCGAGGAAGACGTGGCCAAGGTGCTGCAGCGTGGCGTGCGCGGCGACGAGCGTGTGCAGGGCCACGGCATCGGCCTGGCGATCGTGCAGGACCTGGTCCGCGGCTATCGTGGCGAACTCACCGTCAGCCGTTCGCAGGAATTGGGCGGGGCCCGGTTCGAAGTGCAGCTGCCGCCGGGCCTGTAACCCGGCTCTCGATCGGCGGACGAGGCGCGCTTCAGAGCACCCGTGGCGGCGGGCCGTAGAGCCTGGCCAGATGCTCGGCCACCTCCGGCATCGCCTCGCGCAGCACCTGTGGGGCGGAGAAGTGGTATTCGCTGGCCACGGCGAAGAATTCCTCCGGCGACTCGGCCGCGTAGCCATCGATGCGCGTGCGCTTGCCCGCATCCACTCGCGCACAAAGCGCATCGTAGTGACGCTGGAAATCGCGTGTCCACGCGCGCTGCCAGGAGCCGGGCAGCGGCGGGCTGCCATCGGCCTGGCCGTTGAGCGCATCCAGCTTGTGCGCCATCTCGTGTACCGCTACGCAGAAGCCCGATGCCGGATCGGCGATGTCGGCCTGCACATCGGCCCAGGACAGGATCAGCGGGCCGCTGTCCCAGGCTTCGCCGGCCAGTTCGTCTTCCCACTCGTGCAGCACGCCGGCCGCATCGACATGGCTGCGCTGCACGCGAAACGCGTCGGGATAGACGATCACCTGCGACCAGCCGCGCAGGCCGCCGGGGCCGAATTCCAGCAGCGGCAGGCAGCACAGCGCGGCCAGCTGCATGCGGGCGCTGCCGTCCAGGGAAAGTTCGCCCAGCGGCGTGATCGTCTTCTGGTAGAGGAAGCGCGCGGCCAGTTCGCGCAAAACCAGACGCTGCGCCTGGGTCAGGCCGCGCACCCACGGCAGCGCTTCACTGGCCTGCTGCCAGCGTGCATCGTCGATCGGAGGAGGCTGGCCGCGCAGCCAGCGCAACAACGGCTGGATCAGCGGAACATCCCGGGCAGGAAGCTGTTCCACTTGGGCACGCGCATGCGCATCACCGCGTCCTCGTCACCGCCACCGCCGCCCTGGCTGGTCGCTGGCGTCGCCGGGTGGACGTAATTGTGGGCGGCGGCGGGCTTGTCCTGTGGCGCGGTCGTGCCGGCACCGGCGTTGCGGCCGGAGGTATCGGCCGTGCCGGGCACGGACACCTCGTCGCGCCCGTTCTGCGCGAGCACGGGCGAGACGGCACAGGTCAACAGCACAACGGCAAGGCAGGCGCGAAGCATCGGAGGACTCCGGGGCGGGCACACAGCAGCGGACCCGCATCATAGCGCGGTTCTGGCGGTCCGGCGGGTGTCGCATAATGGAGCGGATGCGTGCTTCCCCTGTTCAGTCTTCCGCGCCTGCCGAGCGCGAACGTCAACTGCTGCTGCGCCTGGCGCAGGGCCCGGTGTCGGGCGACCTGCTGGCCCAGGAGACCGGCCTGACCCGCGCCGCCATCTGGAAGCGGGTCCAGGCCTTGCGCGAGGCCGGGGTGGCCATCGTCGGCAGCGCCGGCCAGGGCTACTCGCTCGAGCAGCCGCTGGATCTGCTGGATGCGAAGGCGCTGCTGGCGTCGCTGCCGGGCGCGGCGCGCAAGCAGATCGCGGCGCTGGAGGTGGTCTGGAGCCTGGATTCGACCAACTCCGAGCTGCTGCGCCGGGACACGCCGACCGCCGGCTGCGCGGTGCTGCTGGCCGAGCGCCAGACCGGCGGGCGCGGCCGTCGCGGCCGCAGCTGGACTTCGCCCCTGGCCGCGCACGTCTACCTGTCGCTGGCGCGCGGTTTCAGCGGTGGACTCGCGCGGCTGGGCGGACTGAGCCTGGTCGCGGGCGTGGCCGTGGCCGAGGGCCTGCGTGACCTGGGGCTGGCGCAGGTGGGCCTGAAGTGGCCCAACGACCTGGTGATCCAGGGCCGCAAGCTGGGCGGACTGCTGGTGGAGGGCGGCGGCGAGGCCGGCGGTCCGGTACGTGCCGTGATCGGCCTGGGGCTGAATGTGCGCATGCCGGAACAGCAAGCGCGGACCATCGACCAGCCGTGGCTGGATCTGGTCCAGGCGCTGCCGACCCCGGTTTCGCGCAACGCCGTGACGAGCGCCGTGCTGGCGCGGCTGCTGCCGGCGCTGGATCTGTTCGATGCGCAGGGGCTGGCGCCCTTCCATCCGCGCTATGCCGCGCTGGACGCCCTGCGCGGCAAGCATGTGGTGGTGCGCCTGGACGGCGGCGATGTCGTCGGCACCGCCGAGGGCATCGCCGACGACGGCGCGCTGCGCCTGCATACGCCGCAGGGGCTGCGCGATTTTCACGCGGGCGAAGTCAGCGTGCGGGCGCTCTGAGATGACCGCGACGTTGCCGGAACGCTGGCTGTTCGACCTGGGCAACACCCGGCTCAAGTGCACGTGCGTCCAGGCCGACGGCCGGATCGGCCCGGTCGTGGCGCTGGGCCATGGACAAGGCGATCTGGTCCAGGGCCTGGCGGCGCAGCTGCCGCAGGCCGGCCTGTCGGCATGCCTGGCCAGCGTGGCGGCGCCTGCGCTGACGAGCGCGGTGCTGGAGGTGCTGCAGGCGCGCTTCCGGGTGGTGTCGCTGGCGCGGACCCAGGCCTCGCTCGCCGGCCTGCGCGTGGCCTATGCCGAACCGGCGCGGCTGGGCGTGGACCGGTTCCTGGCGATGCTGGGCGCGCGCACGCACGGCGATGGGCCTTGGCTGGTGGCCGGGGTCGGCACCGCGCTGACCATCGACGTGATCGGAGCCGATGGCCGTCACCTGGGCGGGCGCATCGCCCCGTCGCCGCAGCTGATGCGCCAGGCGCTGCATCGCGCGGCCGCGCAGCTTCCAGCCGAAGGCGGAGTATTCGATGAATTCGCCGGGGACACTCCCGCTGCCCTGGCTTCCGGCTGCGAGGGCGCCGCGGTGGCGCTGATCGAGCGCAGCCTGGCCCAGGCCGCAACGCGCCTGGGCCAGAGGCCGACCCTGCTGCTCCACGGCGGCGGCATCGAAACCCTGCTGCCGCTGCTGCCGCAGGCCCGACGGGTGGACGGCCTGGTCCTGGAAGGGCTGGCGGTCTGGTCGGCCGCGCCCGTCCAGCCTGCGGTCAACCGCTAGAATCCGGCGCATGCTGATCCGCGCGCTGATCGTCCTGCTGGTGGTCCTCAATCTGGGTGTGGCCGGCTGGTGGCTGACACGCGCGGCGCCAGTGCCGCCGGTGGCCGAGCAGCGCAAGGATGTCGCGCTGCTGGAGCTGACCGACGTCCGTGCGCCCCAACCACAGGTCCCGGCGGTCGCCGCGCCTGCGCTTGCCGTGGAAACGCAGGCCGCCAGGCCGCCACCGGCGTCGACGCAGCCGGTCACAACGCCACCAGAGGCCGCTGCCGCTGCCACCGCGCCCGCTCCGCCGACGCCCTCGCCCGAGTCGGCAGGCGCCGTGCAGTGCCTGGCGCTGGGCCCGTTCGAAGATCAGGCTGCCGCGCACAGCGCGCAGGCACGCCTGGTGCCTGCGCCGCGCAGTGCCAGCGTGCGCGGCCAGACACCGCCGGCCAAGGCCTACGCCGTGCTGCTGCCGCCGCTGGCCGACCGCGCCGCGGCACAGGCTGAGGTTGAGCGCATCAAGACGGCCGGCTTCGATGACCTGATGGTGATCAACAGCGGCCCATCCACAAACGGCGTGGCCTTGGGCCGCTATGGCAGCCGCGAAGCGGCCCAGCGTCGCCAGGCCGAGCTGCGCGCCGGCGGCTTCGAGGCCCAGATCCAGCCGGTGGGCCAGGACACGCAGTGGTGGCTGGACGTGGAACTGGGACCAGGTCAGGCAGAAGCTGCCCGACGCCAAGCGCAGGCCGCGCGTGCCGTGTCGCGTGACTGCGGCTAGAATGCGGACCCGGCCGCGCGCCGGCACGTGCCGCTTTAGCTCAGCTGGTAGAGCAACCGCCTTGTAAGCGGTAGGTCATCCGTTCGATTCGGATAAGCGGCACCATCTTCGTCATTGAGCCGGTCAACGACCGCGTTGGTATTCCACTTCTCCCTGCCTTGCCGAAATGGCGGCTGACCGCCGTTCAGCGGGTTCACGCAGTTTCCACGGCGCGCTCGTCAGCCTGCGCACAAGGTTTTCCGAAGGGGAAAACCGGGAAACCAAACTGGAGAATTCCCATGAAGCGCATGATCTGTCTGCTGATGCTGTCGGCCTTCTTCGCCGGTTCGCTGGCTGCCTGCAACACCGTCAAGGGTGCGGGCCAGGACGTCCAGAAGGTAGGCGGCAAGATGGAAGATTCCGCCGACAAGACTGGCGGCACGGGCACCAAGTAAGTCTGACTTGGGCCATGCCCATCGCAGCAGAGAAGCCGGCGCAAGCCGGCTTTTTTGTACGGGATGCATGCAGCAATGCCGGACGTACTGAAGATAACGTCGCCTGCACGTATGCCTCATGGCTGGGCAACGCATGGCTGGGCATAGTGGTGGCGCGACAGCAAGACATCATCAACAAACGAATGAGGTGACATATGAACAAGGACATCATTGCCGGCAACTGGAAGCAGCTCAAAGGCAAGGCGCAGGCCAAGTGGGGCGACCTGACCGACGACGTCTTCGATGTTGCCGAAGGTAATTCCGAATATCTGGCCGGCAAGCTGCAGGAGCGCTACGGCTGGGACCGCGATCGCGCGGAAAAAGAAGTCACCGCCTTCGAGCGCGATCTCGACCGGAATTATTGATCGTTCGATTGCATAGCGATTGCACAGCAGACGACAACGGGCCTTCGGGCCCGTTGTCTTGTCCGGGGCCAGCATCAGGGATCCTGTACGAAGTCGCCGAAGGACATTCCGACACCACCAGCACGCTTGGATCGCCAGGTCGGTCTGATGCAGTGTGCCTCCCGCCTGGTCATCCATGCGCGCCAGCGGGCTGCCGCGGTGCGGGCAGGTAAACTGGACGGCCTGCTTCCGCTGAATTCCACTGCGCATGACCACCCGTGTCCTGACCGGCATCACCACCTCCGGCACGCCCCACCTGGGCAACTACGTGGGCGCCGTGCGTCCGGCCATCGCCGCCAGCCGCGCCGCCGACACCGAGAGCTTCTACTTTCTGGCCGACCTGCACAGCCTGATCAAGGCTCAGGACCCGGCGCGGACCCAGCGCTCGACCCTGGAGATTGCCGCGACCTGGCTGGCCGCCGGCCTGGATCCGGACAAGGTCTGGTTCTACCGGCAGAGCGACATTCCCGAGATCCCGGAGCTGACCTGGTTCCTGACCTGCGTGGCCGGCAAGGGCATCCTCAACCGTGCCCATGCCTACAAGGCGGCGGTGGACAAGAACCGCGCCGACGGCGAGGACGACGATGCGGCGGTGAGCGCCGGCCTGTTCATGTATCCGGTGCTGATGGCCGCCGACATCCTGCTCTTCAACGCACATCAGGTGCCGGTGGGCCGCGACCAGATCCAGCACATCGAGATGGCGCGCGACTTCGGCCAGCGCTTCAACTATGTCTACGGGCGCGAATACTTCACCCTGCCCGAAGCGCTGATCGACGACCACGTGGCCACGCTGCCCGGGCTGGACGGTCGCAAGATGAGCAAGAGCTATGGCAACACGATTCCGCTGTTCGCCAAGCCTGCCGAGCTGAAGAAGCTGATCTTCTCGATCCTGACCGACTCGCGCGCGCCGGGCGAGGCCAAGGACACCGAAGACTCGCCGCTGTTCCAGCTGTACCAGGCCTTCGCCACGCCCGAGGAAACGGCGGCGTTCGCGCAAGCCTATGCCGACGGCATCGGCTGGGGCGAGGCCAAGCAGCAGCTGTTGGATCGCATCGAGCGCGACATCGCACCGCTGCGTGAGCGCTACGAAACGCTGATCGCAAAACCCGCCGACATCGAGGCGATCCTGCGCGACGGCGCGCAGCGGCTGCGAGCCAGGTACGCCACGCCGTTCCTGCGCGAGCTGCGCCATGCCGTGGGCCTGCGCGATCTGTCTGCGGTCCCGGCCATGGCAGTGCAGACCACGGCCAAGGCGGCGCTGCCGGTGTTCAAGCAATACCGCGAGGCCGACGGCCGCTTCTACTTCAAGCTCTCCGATGCACAGGGCCGTGTGCTGGTGCAGAGCCAGGGCTTCGATTCGCCGCGCGATGCCGGCCAGCGGGTGGCGGCGCTGAAGAACGCGGAAACCCTCGATCAGATGCAGACGCCGGACATCATGCTGCAGGTGCCCGCCGAAGAGGTGCTGGCCGCGCTGGCGCAGCTGCGCGAGGCTGTGGCGCAGTCATGAGCAACTGCGACCAAGAGCGCAATCGCCTGCATGCGATGCGCGGCCGCGCATCAAGCGTCGCTTCTCCGATCCGACGCGCGCCATGAGCCAGCACGGCATCCACACCGTCGATACTGCTTTCCAGCGCAACCAGTTCGATGCGTGTTATCTGATTGTCGAAAATGGGCGAGGCGCCTTCGTCGACAGTGGCACCAACCATTCGCTGCCGCGGCTGCTGGCGGCGATCGACCACGCGGGTTTGCAGCCCGAGGACATCGACTGGATCCTGGTCACCCATGCACACCTGGACCACGCCGGCGGCGCCGGCCAGCTGGTGCAGCATCTGCCCAATGCGATGGTGGTCGCCCATCCGCGCGCCGCGCCGCATCTGATCGATCCGAGCCGGATCATCGCCGGCGCCACCGCGGTCTATGGCGAAGCAGAGATCGCGCGCAGCTATGGCCAGGTGGTCCCGGTGGCGGCCGATCGGGTGGTGGTGGTGGCCGAAGATGGCCATGTGGTCGATCACAACGGCCGGCCGCTGCTGTGCCTGGATACGCCCGGTCACGCGAAGCATCACTACTGCGTGTGGGACGCGCGCAGTGCCTGCTGGTTCACCGGCGATACCTTCGGCCTGTCCTATCGCGAACTCGACGGCCCGCAGGGTGCCTTCATCCTGCCGACCAGCTCGCCGGTGCAGTTCGAACCCGAAGCGCTCAAGCAGTCCATCGCGCGCATGCTGGCCTATCGGCCGCAGGGCATGTACCTGACCCATTACGACCGCGTCGGCCAGTCCTATGCCGAAGTGGAGAAGCTCGCCCAGGACCTGTACGAGCAGATCAACGCGATGGAAAAGCTGGGCCGCGATGCCGATGGCAAGCCCGACCGCCACGCCAGGCTGGTTGAAGCACTGACCGCGCTGTACCTGCAGCGGGCGCGCGAGGCGCAGGTGCCGCTGGACGATGCCGCGGTGGAACAGGCGCTGGCGATGGATATCGAACTCAACGCGCAGGGCCTGGCCTGCTGGCTGGATCGCGACCGGCGCTAAGCGGCCATGCGGGCTGCCTGAATCGCCTGTGTCAGCGCGTGACACGCAGCACCGGCCGAAATTGGTCACCATCGCAGGATCGCTGACTCGACAGGAGCGAAGGATGGCCTTGCCCAGGCAAGCACCGGGCTGGAGGGACTGGCTGGGTCTCGTGCGGACATCGCAGCTGCTGATTTTCCTTCTTGTGCTGTGGAGCGTCCTTGGGCTCGCCAGTGTCGCGCTGTTTACCGATCATCCGATCCACCCGTGGTGGGTCGGTGCCATAGGCACCGCCTGCTGCCTTGGCGCGATGGCGATCGACGGGCGCCGGGGCCTGTTGAACAAGCGCCTGGGCGAAATCCACCGGGCGCATCTCCGCGGACACCGGGCGCCGCTGGCGTCCCGCCTGCTGTCGGTGCTCGGGACAGGGCTGGTGCTGATCTATTTCTCGGAAGTTGCAAGGCTGGCGTAGGTCACGCGTCGAGCGTTTTCCGGGAACAAGCTAATCCCAGGCGTTGGGCAGCGCGTGGCGTTCCGGGTCGCGCATCGGCACCACGCAGAAGCGGTGGCCGGTTGGTGCTTCCATGACCCACCAGCGCTCACGCACGAACTGCACACGCTTGGCACCGAGGCCTTCCAGGCGCGCGACCTCGGCCTGGATGTCGTCGGTCTCGATGTCCAGGTGCACGCGCGAGGGATGCTCGACCTTCTGCACTTGGATATCCAGGCCGCCCGGACCTTCCTGCAGGATGGCGTAGCGGTCTTCGCCGCCCTCGTCCGGATCGGTGACCGCCAGTCCCAAGGCCTGGCTCCAGAAGGCGGCGCCCTCGGACAGGCTGCCGTCGTGGCAGTCGATGATGAAACCGGCAAGGCGGCTGCGATGGGCCATGGATGTGCTCCCGGGAGGCGATGCGGCGAGCTTACGCCGCGCCGCGTTCAGGCGCCCAGTGCCTGGCCTCCGTCGACCGCCAGCACCTGGCCGGTGATCCAGCGGGCCCGGGTCGATGCCAGGAATACGGCCGCCTCGGCCACATCTTCGACCGCGCCGAAGCGGCCGAACGGGATGCTGCCGCGGATGCGCTCGTAGAGTGCCGGCTCGGCGGTCCTGCGCTTGTCCCACAGGCCATCGGCGAACTCGATCGAGCCCGGCGCGATCGCGTTGACCCGGATTTTCGCGCGCGCCAGTTCGGTGGCCAGAGTCACCGTGTAGTAATTCAGCGCGGCTTTTGCGGTGGAATAGGCGGTCGCGCGCGGCGTCGGTACCGAGCCGTTGATCGAGCTGATGTTGATGATCGACGCGGCGCTGCTGCGGCGCAGGTGCGGCAGCGCGATCCGGTTGGTGCGCACGGCGGCCATCAGGTCGACGTTGAAGCCGGCCAGCCAACTGGCGTCGTCGGTGCCGTTGCCGTAGCCGGAGGCGTTGTTGACCACCACGTCGATGCCACCCAGCGCCGCGGCCGCGGCTTCGACCCAGGCTTCGATCCGGGCCGGGTCGGACAGGTCGCAGGACAGGGCATGGACCGCGCGCCCATGGCGCGAAAGCGTGGCCACCGCCTCCTGCAGCGGGCCTTCGCTGCGGGCGCAGATCGACACCTGGGCGCCTTCGCGTGCGAACGCGTCGGCCATGGCCAGGCCGATGCCGCGACTGCCGCCGGCGACCAGGATGCGCAGGCCGTGCACGTGGGTATCGCTCATGGCAGAGATCCTTGATCAGCGGATCATGGATTATCGGTGAAGCGGAGGATGAAGGCGGCATGGCGGCGATGGATTCGCCGCTGGCGCTCACTTCGAAATCCCAGCGAGCGGAGAAGAAGGAACAGATGGGTGTATGGAGAAAGCCGTTGCTTCCGCGCGCACATCAGGCCGCCGAAAAAATCGCGATCGTCATGCCATCGTGGATTACGCCGATTCGGGAACTCGCCATTGGTGGAACGCTGTCGGGCGAATGCGCGTCGGCGTTCCACTGGCGTGCGCGGCTCGATTCGCGTTGCGGCGGTGCTGGGCCTCACAATAGGCGTCCGTTCTGAACCGATATGCCATGAAAAAGACCTACCAGCTCCAGATCGAAGGCAAGAACCGCGACCGTCTGGTGGAGGCCAGCAAGCACGACATCCGCAAGTACATCGCCCGCGAGCAGCGCAAGACGCTGCCGGCCGACGCGGACGTGTGGCGTTTCGATGCGCGTTTCGGGACAGATCAAGCCAACGCCCGGGAGCTGTCGTCCGGTGAGCTGATCCGGGCGATCGATACGCTGGTGGCCGAGGGCGGCAGCCAGTTCTACGTCGAGGTGATCGCTAAGCCGGGCAAGCGCAACGCACCGCCGGCCGAGAAGGTCGCGCCATCGGACGAGCTAGACTTCGACGACGAAGAGTAAAAAATCGCGACCACGCCGCGGACTCGCGCGGTTCAGTCCGGCTTGGCCGCCGCCTGCGCGGCGCGCAGCTTGTCCTTCTTGCTGGGCCGGCGGCCCTTGATGCCGCCGTTGTGATCGCCGACCAGTGCCGGCGTGGTCGTCACCACTGAAGGCTCGAAGCCGGCGATGCGTTCGCGCGGGATGCGGAGCTGCTGGCGTTTTTCGATCAGGCGCAGCTGTGGCTCGTTCGCCGCACTGATGAAGCTGATCGCGGTGCCGCTGGTGCCGGCACGCCCGGTGCGGCCGATGCGGTGGGTGTAGTCGGCCGCCGCACGAGGCAGGTCGTAGTTCACCACCAGCGGCAGCGCCGGGATATCCAGCCCGCGCGCGGCCACGTCGGTGGCGACCAACACCCGCAGGGTATTGTTCTGGAAATCGCGCAGCGTCTGCTGGCGCCGGCCCTGGCTGAGCGTGCCATGCAAGGCCTGCGCGGCGACGCCGTTGCGATCCAGTTTGTCGGCCACGGTATCGGCAGTGTGGTGGCTGGCGACGAATACCAGCGCCTGGGTCCAGCCTTCGTCCTGCAGCAGGTGGCGCAGCAGCGCGGTGCGCTGTTGCGGGTCGACTTCGATCGCGCGCTGCCGGATGTCCGGTGCCTGCTGCATCTCCGCGTCGCAGTCGATCTGGTGCGGCGAGCGCAGCAATCGGCGGGCCAGCGCGGCGATGTTGTCCGGCAGCGTGGCCGAGACCAGCACGGTCTGGCGTCGGGCCGGCAGCAATGTCTCGATGGCGGCCAGCTCCTCGCCGAAGCCCAGCGCCAGCAACTGGTCGGCCTCGTCCAGGATCAGCGTGGACAGCGTCTCCAGCCGCAACGCGTTGTGCCGGATCAGGTCGAGCAGGCGCCCCGGCGTGGCCACGATGATCTCCGCGCCGCCGCGCAGCGCCATCAGCTGCGGATTGATCGACACTCCGCCGATCGCGGTGACCACGCGCGGACGCTGCGGCAGTTGGCTACTCAGCTGCACCAGCGTCTCGGTGACCTGGGTCGCCAGTTCGCGCGTGGGCACCAGCACCAGCGCATGCAGCTGCTGTGAGGTGCACCGTTTGGCCTGCGCGCACCGCTGCAGCAGCGGCAGCGCGAACGCAGCGGTCTTGCCACTGCCGGTTGGCGCGCGGATCAGGAGGTCATCGCCCTGCAGCATCGGCGGGATCGCCTGCTGCTGCACCGGTGTGGGTGCGGCAACGCCGGCCTGTTCCAATGCACGGGCCAGCAGCGGCAACAGATCAGGGGCGAAACCGAGCGAGTCGAAAGGCATGCGGAAGAACGAAAATGGCGTCGTCGGGAGTCAAAAGCGAATGACCCGAGCGCGCACGCGCCGGATCCAGGCGACATCCTACGCTGGGCGATGTGGGCTTATCGCGAGGTTACTGCGCAGACGACGACGCCGGCATGGCGCCGGCGTCGTCATGGGTCGGCGGTGCAGCGGCGTCAGTCCGCCAGTGCCAGATCGTCGATCAGCGCCCGCAGGAAACGCGCGGCCTCGCCGCCGGTGCAGGCGCGGTGGTCGAAGGTGACCGACAGCGGGATCACCTTGTGCGATTCGAAACCGCCCATCACCGGCGTCATCTGGAAGCGCGCGCGGCCAGCGGCGACGATGCTCACGCACGGCGGCACCACGATCGGCGTGGCGTAGCGGCCGGCGAACATGCCGAAGTTGGACAGCGAGATGGTGTAGCCGGTCAGTTCGGTCGCCGGGATGCTGCGGTCGAGCACCTGGCTGCGCAGGCGGTTGACCGACTCGCGCACGCTGCCGGCATCGAGCAGGTCGGCGTTGCGCAGGGCGGGGACGAACAGGCCGTCGTCGGTGTCCACGGCGATGCCGATGTCCACGTGCGGGTGCAGGGTACGGGTCAGCGCCTGGCCGTCGAACCAGGCATTCATCGCCGGCACCGCCTTGCAGGCGGCGACGATGGCGCGCACCAGGCGTGCGGTGACGTCGCTGCCCGGCGTCCAGGCATGCACGTCGGCGTCGTCGCTGAGGGTGGTGGCCACCACCTGCGCGTGCGCATCGGCCATCACGCGGGCCATGTTGCGGCGGACGCCCTTGAGCGGTTCGGGCTGGCCGCTGGCGCTCACGCCCGGGGGCGCGGTCCGCATCGGCCTGCCGCTGGCCGAAAGCGCGGTGCGGGCGCGCTCCGAGCCCCTCTCCCCCTGGGAGAGGGGTTGGGGCGTGGGGACGGCGCGCGCGACGACATGTCCGGCGGCCGCACCCTCACCCCCGACTCCTCTCCCGGAGGGAGAGGGGAGTAAGCGCGAACCATCAGCTGCGGCCTGCTTCACGTCAGCCATGGTCACCACGCCGTCGGCGCCGGTGGCGCGCACGCGGGCCAGGTCCACGCCCAGCTTGCGCGCCGTCGCGCGCACCGCCGGCATCGCCTTGATGCCGCCGACGGCCACGGCCGCCTCGGCCTGCACGGTGTTGGAAGACTGCATCGCGCCGACCACGGTGCCGGCATCATCGCGCTCGCCACTGGCCATTTCGCCACCGTCGTCTGAGGCTACGACCTTGCCCGCGTCACTGCTGGCCTGCTGGCCGGTACTGGGGGTGGCCGAGGCCTTGGGCGGACCATGTTGATGGCCGGTGTCCTGGCTATCGGCACGCTGCGGCAGGCTGGGGTCGAGCGCGAACTCGGCCAGCATCGCACCGGTGACGACCACATCGCCGGCGGCGCCGGCCAGCTTCAGCACCTTGCCGGAGATGGGCGAAGGCACTTCGACCACGGCCTTGGCCGTCTCCATCGACACCAGCGGCTCGTCCAGGCGGATGGTGTCGCCTTCCTTGACGAACCACTCGACGATGGTCGCATCGGGCAGGCCCTCGCCCAGGTCGGGAAGGTGGAAGGTCTTGCTTTCGCTCATGGGTAGATCCTACTGACGTGATTGGGACCAGCCACGTTGTCGTGTCCGGCCGCCAGGTGGTTGTGCGTGGTGCAGTGGCAGGCTGGCTGCCTGTTCAAGCCGTGCGCGGCCGGCTGGCGGCCGGACACGGCAATCCGCAGGGCTGCGCTTGAGTGCGCGCGGTCCTCACCGCGCAGTGCGCGGCTCGACGTCATCACTCGGTCGTTTATCGACATAATTCCTTCTTTCTTCCTTGCCTCGCACCCACTCAAGCGCGGCGTGGTTGGTTCCAATCGCGTCAGTAGGACCTAGTTCTCTTGAATGAGTTCAATGGAACGCGCGGGGATCCAGCCGCTGCGCCCGTGTGCGTCGTGCGCCCACCACCAGCCGGCGTGCTCGCGGTCGAGCGTGATCAGATCGCCGGGGTCGGCGTCCAGTTCACGCGTGTCGTAGTCCTGCCGCGCGGTGGCCGCGCCGGTGTCGTCGACCTGAAACACATTGGCCGGCATCCAGCCACCCAGGCCCTGGGCGAGGGTGGCCCAGACGAAATCCGGCCATTCGTGGTCGGTCTCGCCCAGGATCACCGTTTCGCCGCGGGCCACGCGGATCGCTTCGCGGTCGGGCGCACGGTGGGCAGCGATCACGCGGGCGCGCACGACGACTCAGCCGCGGGCGAGGGTGCGCTTGGCCGCGGCGACCACGCGCTCGGCGCTGGGCATGTATTTCATTTCCAGACGGAACAGCGGCATGTGCGTGTCCGGGCCGGTCACCCGTTCCACCGGCGCCAGCAGGTCGTACATGCATTCCTCGGCCAGGCGCGCGGCGATCTCCGCACCGAAGCCGGCGGTGCGCGGTGCCTCGTGCACGATCACGCAGCGGCCGGTCTTGGCTACCGATTCGGCGATGGTGTCGAAGTCCAGCGGGGTCAGGGTGGCCACGTCGATGACCTCGGCGCTGATGCCTTCGGCCGCCAGCGTGTCGGCCGCCTCCAGGGCTTCCTTGACCTGCGCGCCCCAGCTGACGATGGTCACGTCCGCGCCGTCGCGCAGCACGAAGCACACGTCCAGCGGCAGCGCTTCGCCGTCGTCGGGCACCAGTTCCTTGTACTGGCGGTAGATGCGCTTGGGCTCGTAATAGATCACCGGGTCCGGATCGCGGATCGCCGCCAGCAGCAGGCCATAGGCGCGCTGCGGCGAAGACGGCATGACCACGCGCAGGCCGGGCACGTTGGTAAACATCGATTCGTTGGCTTCGGAGTGGTGCTCCGGCGCGCGGATGCCGCCGCCCCACGGCACGCGCAGCACCATCGGGCAGTGCAGGCGGCCGCGGGTGCGGTAGCGCAGGCGGGCGGCGTGGCAGATCAGGTGATCGATCATCGGATAGACGAAACCATCGAACTGCGCTTCGGCCACCGGCTTCATGCCCTGCGCGGCCATGCCGACGGTCAGGCCGGCGATGGTGGTTTCGTCCAGCGGCGTATCCAGCACGCGCTCGGAGCCGAAGCGCTTCTGCAGCCCGGCGGTGGCGCGGAACACGCCGCCGTTGACGCCCACGTCTTCGCCCAGCACGACCACCGACGGATCGTGCGAGATCTCCCAGGCCAGGGCCTGGGTGATGGCTTCGATCAGGGTGATCGGCGTGGTGGTCGGGGCTTCGGAAGCGGTCATCGGCGCGGACTCGGAGACGGCGTCATGGCCGGCGGTGGGCTTGTGGTCATCCATGGCGCTGCTCCTGATCGCGCGCGATGGCCTCGGCGCGCTGCTTGAGCAGTTCCGGCGGCGGATCGGCGTAGAGGTAATCGAACATCGCCTCCACCGGCTGCACCGGCGTGGCCAGGTAGGCGTTGACCTCCTCGTCGACGCGGTGGCCGCATTCCTCTTTCCAGGCCGCTTCCTGCGTCTCGTCCCACAGGCCCTGCGCGGTCAGCCAGGCGCGCATGCGCGGGATCGGATCGCGGTCCCATGCGGCTTTGACTTCGGCCTCATCGCGGTAGCGGCGCGCGTCGTCGGCGGTGGTGTGGTCGGACAGGCGATAGGTAACGAACTCCAGCACCGTGCCGCCGTTGCCGCTGCGCGCGCGCTGCATCGCCTGGTCCATCGCGTCGAGCACGGCGATCAGATCGTTGCCGTCCACCTGCAGGCAGAACAGGCCGCCCGCCAGGCCCTTCTGCGCCAGGGTCTGCGCGCCGGTCTGGGCCGAGCGCGGCACCGAGATCGCCCAGCCGTTGTTGACCACGCCCAGGATCAGCGGCAGCTGGTAGGCGCCGGCCGAATTGAGCGCCGCATAGAAATCGGTCTTGGACGAACCGCCATCGCCGCAGGTACTGACGGCCACACGGTCTTCGCCGCGCAGCTTGAACGCCAGCGCCGCACCCGATGCATGCAGGCACTGGGTGGAAATCGGTACCGACCAGGCAAAATCGTTGCGCGGAATTTCGAAATCGTTGCCGCGCTCGTCGCCGCCCCAGTACAGCAGCACCTCGCGCGGCTTCACCCCGCGCATGAACTGCGCGCCGTATTCGCGATAGCTGGGCGCGAACACGTCCTCGGGCCGCATCGCCGCGCCGATGCCCACGTGCGTGGCCTCATGCCCCAGGCAGCTGGCGTAGGTGCCGAGCTTGCCGGTGCGCTGCAGGGCGATGGCCTTGGTGTCGAACACGCGGACAAACAGCATCTGCTTGAACAGCTCGACCAGCCGGGCCGTGTCCTTGGCCAGTGCGGGCAATTGGCGCCCGTTGGAAGTGCCGTCCGGGTTGAGGTACTGCAGGTATTCGATCTGGAAACTGGCTGCCAGGGTCATGGCATCGTCGGTCTTGCGGAATGTGGACTTCATCATAGCCGCGCAATGGTAATGACCGAACCCCGGTTTGCCTTCCTGCAGCGCAGCAGCAACCGTTTCCGTCGGGTCGCGTTCACATGGGAAAGCGCGCCCCAGCAAGGGCTGCGCGCTGTTTGACTGATTTTTTTGCCACCCTCCCTGGCGGCAACCCTTCGGGCCGTCGCTGCGCGACGTCAATGTGCTCGGCGATTTTTTGCCAGCGGTTCACTTCACCGCGGTGGAAAACCGTGTGCTGTTGTTGCCGGTGTCGGACTCGGCCGTACTGGTGGACACCATCGCCTCGACGGTCAGCGTCGCACCACGCTTGGCGGTGCCGGTGGTGATCCACACCGGAAAACTGACCACGCCGCCGTTGCCCAGCATCCTGCTGCCCGCGCAGCGGAACTGCATGTCGCGCAGGCTGCCTTGGCGGATGCAGCTCCAGCCCGGCGGAGGATCGATCAGCGACAGCACGTTCATCGTATTGCCGCCGATCACCACGGTTGGCTTGCTGGCCGGCTGCCCGGCATTGCTGACGGTGACCACGTAACGGGTCAGCAACTGATAGGCCTTGATGGACGCGGGACCGTCGATGGACACGGCGATGTCGGCCGTCGACGGTGCGGTGACCTCGATACTGGCCACAGCCTGGTTGTTGGAGGCATCCGGGTCGAAGGTCTGCGAGGTCGCCGCCACGGCCAGGATGGCGCTACTGCCGGACTGCGTGGCGGCCGAGGTGGCGCGGATCGCAAAGCTGGCGCTGCCGGCGTTGTCCAGGGTGGGACTGTTGCACGCCACCGAGGTCATGCCGTTGGCGACCTGGGCGGTGTCGCAGTTCCAGCCGGGTGGCGCGGTCACTGCCATGTCCGGCAGCGCGCCGACGATGGAGAAGCCGATGCCCGGCGCATGGGCGGCGTCCGGTCCGTCATTGCGCAGCGTGGCGGTGTAGGCCAGCGGCTGGCCGGCGGTGACCTGGGTCGCGCCGGCGCTGGCGGTCACCGCCAGGTCGGCCTTGGGGGCCAGTTCGAAGTAGGCCACGACCGGATCGTGGTCGGACAGACGCGCCGGCGAGGTGGCATCGTTGCGCGCCACTTCCGGGAAGTCCGCATTGATGCGGGCGTGGTCCATGCCGAACCCGGTCGTGGCCAGGACCAGGGCGTCGTTACCCAGCACGTGGTCCAGGGTCTGGGCGCTGCCGCCATAGGTGTAGGAATAGTTCTGGCCGGCGGGCAGCAATTCGCCCAGGTTGGTCAGGTCCGGATCGACCAGGTCAGCCCCGTCGCCGGTGACCACGGTCTGTGCGTCCGGCGTGGGCGTGCCGATGACGGTGTTCATCGCATCGACGTAGCCATCGTTGAACTGGAAGGCGTTGAAGTCGCCCAGCACGGTGATGCGGCGTTGCGGGTTCTCCTCCTGCATGCCCTGGATCAGGTTGGCCAGGAACACCACCTGCGCCTGGCGCTTGGCGCGCACGCGTTCGCCTGCGGCGTCGAGCGTCTCGGCGCCATTGAGCGAACGCTGGTGCACCGCGATCACGGTGATCGGGAAGCTGCGGCCATCGGCCCAATGCACCACCGCGTCCAGCGCCAGCGGCGGGCGGTCGTTGAGCAGGCTGGTGCCGCCGGCAGGCTCGGTCCACACCGTGTCCTTGCCGTACTGGGTGACGCCGGAGACCTCCACGCGGGCCACGCTGGCGCCGACCGAGGCGGTCTTGACCAGGAAACCCACGTCGATGCCGCCGACGTCGTTGCCTTCCTGCAGGTACGGCACATACCGCGGGTCGGTCGCACCGGCGGCCACCGCATCGGCGTTCACCTTGTCGGCGACCTGCTGCAGCGTGGACAGGTTCTCCATCTCCACCACGGCCAGGATGTCGGGCAGGTTGAGGTAATCGCGGATCGCCACCGAGGCCTTCGACAGGCGCATGGCGAACGCGGCGGCGGTCAGCATCGGTGCGCCGTTGCCATCGGCGGTGGTGTCGAAGAAGCGCTCCATGTTGTAGCCGGCAACGGTGAATTCGTCGCTGGTCGCGGCACGGGCCGGGGTCGGCGTGGTACCGGCGGTGGTACCGATGGCGACGGTCGGATCACGCACCAGCACGTAGTGGCGGTAGCTGTAGTCCAGCGGACCGGTCATGCCGGTGATGACTGCGCCGGTGGACACGTCCAGCGCGGTGCCGGACCCGCCGATCGAGTCGCTGTCGATGGTCAGCAGTTCCGGGTTGCCGTCCCATTGCGGGACCTCGCCGCTGACCGGAGTCGGCGCTTCGATCCCGGCTTCGCGGAACGGACGGGCGGTGTCGCCGATCACCGCGTAGAACAGTCCGTCGCTGGTGCCGGTGGCGTTGGCTTCATTGGTGAAGCCGCCGGTCGGGGCGACCGCGCGCAGGCTCGGCACGGTGACGCGCATGCCTTCGAAGCGCTCCAACTGATCCAGGCCGCCGTCGGCGGTCAGCATCGACGCATCCAGTGGAATGGCGGCCGGAAGCGGTTGTCCGCTTGCCAACAAGGCGACGGTGATGCCGCCGCTGAGCTCGGTCAGCGGACGCTGGTAAGGATCGGCGCTGGGGACGTATTCCTGCACCGTGCCCGAGACGCGCACGCGGTTGCCGACGGCCGCCGCCGCCGGCGGGGCCGAGCCGGTGTAGACGTAGATGCCTTCGGAGGTCGCCGGGTTGCTGTCCACTTCCGCGTCCGGCGTCTGCAGCCAGAAGCCGGCGTTCTTGACCGCGGTGACCACGCCGGTGGTGTAGACCAGCGAGCCGGCCATCGGCGAGCTGATGCCGCTGCCCTGGATGTCGTGGATCGCGGTCAGCGAGATGTCGTCGTTGACGATCGTGCCGGTGGCCTTGGCCGAACCGAGCAGCGCCTCGCCGACCAGGTTGGTCAGGGCGACGGTGAAGGTCTCGTCCGACTCGGTGAGGTCGTCGTCGATCAGGACGATGGTGATCACCGCGCTGGTCTGGCCTTCTGCAAGCGTGGCGGTGCCGCTGGCGGCGACATAGTCGCTACCAGCAGTGGCAGTGCCGTCGGCGGTACTCCAGTCGACGCTGATGCCGCCAGCCGGGGCCGGCTGGGTCAGGGTGATGGTGAAGGTCAGCGGGCCGGCACCTTCGTCGCCGGAGGCATCGGCGATGGACAGCAGCGGCGTGCCGGTGGCGCCGCAGACCGAGGCCGGCGTGGCGCTGTTGCGTGGGGTCGGCGCGCCGGTGCTGAAGTCGGCGGCGTTGTCGTTGGTGTCGGTGCAACCATCGCCGGCACGCAGCACGGCCAAGGTATTGCTGGGCGCGGCCGTGGGTGCGCTGCCCTCGAAACAGCTGGCGGTGGAGCCGAAGCCCACCAGATCGGCTGCGCCGGTCGGGCAGGCGCCCGACAGCGCGGTCTGGCTGGCCGACAGGGCCACCTTGCCGGCGGTGCCGGACAGAGCGATGGTGCCCGCCACGTCAGGCGTCGGCAGGTCGGCGGTGCCACCGCTGCCGTCGGCTTCCTTGACCAGGAAGTAGCCGCCCGGACCGATGCTGCCGGCGAGCCTGGTCACCTGCCAACTGCTGCCGGCGGCGCTGGCGTACTGCACGCTGTAGCCGGACAGGTCCACCGGACTGGTGCCGGTATTGCGAAGTTCGACGAAGTCGCTCTTCCAGGTGGCGCCGCTGTTGCCGCCGCCGCCGTAGACCTGGCTGATGACCACCTGGGCCTGCGCGCTTGCCGCGCTTCCCAGTCCCAGTACTGCAAGCGCCACCAGGCGCGACAACCGCGTCGTCATCGATTGCTTCTCCATAGCCTCGGGGGAATGCGCCGCTCCCCTGCAGCGCGCGGCCCGACTATGAACGAATCCTGAGTAAGTTGCATGACACCGCAGAGGTCCCGTCCAAGGCCGGAGGCGATGGGCCGCGACACGACCGGCTACCATGCCGCTCCCCTGATGGCTTGGCGCTTTTCATGCAGATCCAGGACAACCAGCGGCCGCTGGAAGACGGCATCCACACCGACCTGGCCGGTCGCACCACCTACGGTGGCTACCTGCACCTGGACCGGCTGCTGTCGGCGCAGCAGCCGCTGTCGGACCCTGCGCACCACGACGAGATGCTGTTCATCGTCCAGCACCAGGTGTCCGAGCTGTGGATGAAGCTGATGATCCACGAGTTGAGCGCGGCGCGGGATTTCCTGCAGCGCGACCAGGTCTGGCAGGTGCGCAAGGTGCTGGCCCGGGCCAAGCAGGTACTGCGCCAGCTGACCGAGCAGTGGTCGGTACTGGAGACGCTGACGCCGTCGGAATACATGGGCTTTCGCGACGTGCTGGGACCGTCTTCAGGCTTCCAGTCGCTGCAGTACCGGCAGCTGGAATTCATGCTGGGCAACAAGAACGCGGCGATGCTCAAGGTGTTCTCGCACGACCCGGCCGGCCAGGACATGCTGCGTGGCGCGCTGCAGGCGCCAAGCCTGTACGAGGAATTCCTGCGCTACCTGGCGCGCTTCGGCCACGCCGTGCCGGCCCAGCACCTGGAGCGTGACTTCAGCCTGGCGCACGTGCGCGACGAGGCGCTGCTGCCGGTGTTCGAGCGCATCTACCAGGACACCGACCGTTACTGGCGCGAATACTCGCTGTGCGAGGATTTCGTCGACCTGGAAACCCAGTTCCAGCTGTGGCGCTTCCGCCACATGCGCACGGTGATGCGGGTGATCGGCTTCAAGCGCGGCACCGGGGGTTCGTCGGGTGTGGGCTTTCTGAAGCAGGCGCTGGAGCTGGAGTTCTTTCCGGAGCTGTTCCAGGTGCGCACGGTGGTCGGGCTGGCGCCACCGGGCTGACCGGCCAGGAGATGGGCGAGCGCCGGCCCCGTAGCCGAGCTTGCTCGGCTGCTCTTAGGACAGGTCTTGGGGGCGGCCCTAGCGGAGCAAGCTCCGCTCTACAGGGAGCGGTGCCGGTTCGCCATTGGTTTCATTTGACGCCAGGGCCCCGCAGCGGTGATTCTGCCGCGTCCCCGCGCTGGGACGCTTTGCTTCTCTTTTGCAATTCATTCAAGGGGATATGACGCATGACCGTGGAAGCCAATTCGCCCACGCTCGAACCCGTGCCGCCGATGCGGGGCGATCCGCCGGTCTTCGGCAACCTGATGGGGCATCCGCGTCCGCTGTGGATGCTGTTCATGACCGAGTTCTGGGAGCGCTTCGCGTTCTACGGCATCCGCTGGGCGCTGGTGCTGTACATCGTGGCCCAGTTCTATGGCGGTGAGGCGTCAGGCCAGGCCGATGCCAGCCGCACCTATGGCGCCTATCTGGCGCTGGTCTACGCCGCGGCGATCTTCGGCGGTTACGTGGCCGACCGGCTGCTGGGCTACCAGCGCTCGGTGCTGGTCGGAGCGGCGATCATGGCGGCAGGACTGTTCATGGTCGCCGTACCCAACCAGACGGTCTTCGAAATCGGCCTGGCCACGGTGATCATCGGCAACGGCCTGTTCAAGCCGATCATTTCCACGCTGGTGGGCAAGGTCTACACCCAGCGCGACGAGCGCCGCGATTCGGGCTTCACCATCTTCTACATGGGCATCAACCTGGGTGCGATGGTCGCGCCGGTGCTGACCGGCTGGCTGGCCGATCAGGTGTTCGGTACGCCGCAGCTGCCGTCCTACAAGGTGGTGTTCATCGCCTCGGGCCTGGGCATGCTGGTCAGCCTGGTGTGGTTCTGGATCGGCCGCAGGGTGCTGCATGGTGTGGGTTCGCCGCCGGCCGGCGCGGAAAAGCCGATGCGGGTGGTGCTGGTGGCGCTGGGTGCGATCGTGGCCATTCCGGTGGCCTACTTCCTGCTGGCCATCGGCGCCGAGGCGCTGGCCTGGATCCTGGGCGTGATGTTCATCGCCCTGTCGGTGCTGCTGCTGGTGGAAGGCATCCGCGAGGGCAAGGTCCAGCGCGATCGGGTGATCGCGATGCTGATCATCTTCCTGTTCAACGTGCTGTTCTGGTGCTTTTTCGAACAGGCTGGCAGCAGCTTCACCTTCCTGGCCGACCAGATCGTCGACCGCCAGTTCGGCGACTGGACCTTCCCGACCGCCTGGTTCCAGTCGGTCAACTCCATCGCCATCATCGTGCTGGCGCCGGTGCTGGCCTGGACCTGGGTCAAGATGGGCCGGATCAATCCGTCGATCCCGCGCAAGTTCGGCCTGGGGCTGCTGTTCAACGGCTTCGCCTTCCTGCTGCTGATGTTCACCCTGTCCACGCTGGTCAGCGACGCCGGCAAGATTCCGTTCTGGACGCTGTTCATGGTCTACGTCCTGCAGTCGGTGGGCGAGCTGTGCCTGTCCCCGATCGGCCTGTCGATGGTGACCAAGCTGGCCCCGGTGCGCCTGGTTGGCTTCGGCATGGGCGGCTGGTTCCTGTCCACCGGCATCGGCAACAACCTGTCGGGCATCTTCGCCGGGCTGGTCAGTGGCGAAGGCGGCATGACCGTGGCCTCGGCCGAGCACGCCTACACGATGGGCTTCTGGATCCTGGCCGGTTTCGGCGTGGTGCTGTTCCTGATCGCGCCGCTGGTCAACAGGCTGATGCACGGCGTGAAGTAGACCGCGCCGGGCAACGTCACAACAAAAACGCCGCGGTCACCCGCGGCGTTTCTTTTGAGTGGCTCGATTCGCGGGCTCAGGCGTCGGACGGATCGACCTGTGCCGAGGACACCGGGCTGACCGGCGCGTCCTGCAGGCCCGAGATCAGGCGCTGCATGCCTTCGCCGCCCAGGCGTTCCATCAGGCCGTGCAGCTGGGCCAGTTCGTCCGGATCCAGCACCGACAGCAGGCGCCGTTCGCATTCCAGGACCAGCGGGGCGACGGTGTCGTGCAGGGTCTGGCCCTTGGCCGACAGCGCCAGCACCGAGCGCCGGCGGTCGTCGCCGTGGATGTCGCGGCTGACCAGTTCGCGCTCCAGCAGGCGCGCCACCGCGCGGCTGACGGCGACCTTGTCCATCGCGGTCTGTTCGGCGACTTCGCCCGCGGACAGGCCCGGGAAGCGGCCCAGTACGGCCATGGTGCGCCACTCGGTCATCACCAGGCCGAAGCGTCGGTAATACTCGGCCGAGATCGCCTGGCTGACCCGGTTGGACAGCACGCTCAGCTGGTAGGGGACGAAGGTTTCCAGCTGCAGGGTCAGCGGCTGGGCGGGCGGCAAGGGGTCGGGTTGCTTCATGGTGCGCTGCGGCTTGTGTGCTGGTTTCAGTTGAAACTATGCTGCCGCCTGTTCCTTATGCAAGATGGGAGAGGTTTCCATGAGCGCCCAGCCCTCCATGCAGGCCCCCGGAACGGACGTGAAAGATGCCACGTTCGACAACCCGATGGGCATTGATGGCTTCGAATTCGTCGAGTTTGCCGCACCGGCCGGCCAAGGTGGCCAGCTGCACGACTACTTCCGCAAGCTTGGCTTCGTCCAGGTGGCCCGGCACAAGACCCGGGCGATCAGCACCTACCGGCAGAACGACTGCACGTTCCTGATCAACGAGGATCCGGATTCGTTCGCCGCCGACTTCGCGGCCGAGCACGGGCCCAGCGCCTGCGGTTTCGCCATCCGGGTCAACAAGCTGGCCGAATGGGCGCGCGTGCAGGCGCTGAAGAACGGCGCCGAGCAGATCGGCGAGCGCGAGTTGACCAAGGCGGTGGCCGCACCGGTGATCAAGGGCATCGGCGGCTGCATGCTGTACATCGTCGACCGCTACGACAGCACCGGCACCATCCACGATCCGGACTATGAATTCCTGGACGGCGTGGAGCGCATGCCGAAAGGCTTCGGCCTGACCTTCATCGACCACCTCACCCACAACCTCTACCCGGGCAACATGGCCCAGTGGGCCGACTACTACGAGCGGTTGTTCAACTTCCGCGAGATCCGCTACTTCGACATCAAGGGCGCCAAGACCGGGCTGCTGTCCAAGGCGATGACCGCGCCGGACGGCATGGTGCGCATCCCGCTCAACGAATCCCACGACCCCAAGTCGCAGATCAACGAGTACCTGGACGCCTACAAGGGCGAGGGTATCCAGCACATCGCCTGCTTCACCGACGACATCTACACCACGGTGGAGCAGATGCGCGCGGCCGGGGTGGAATTCCTGGATACCCCGGAGACCTACTTCGAGGTGATCGACCAGCGCATCCCGGACCATGGCGAGGACGTGCCGCGCCTGACCCGCAACAAGATCCTGATCGACGCGGACGTGGAAACCGGCCAGCGCAAGCTGCTGCAGATCTTCACCCAGAACGCGATCGGCCCGATCTTCTTCGAGATCATCCAGCGCAAGGGCAACGAAGGTTTCGGCGAAGGCAATTTCAAGGCGCTGTTCGAAAGCATCGAGCGCGACCAGATGAAGCGCGGCGTGCTGTAGCGCTTGAGCCCTTGTTTTGAGCCCCTCTCCCTCCGGGAGAGGGGTTGGGGTGAGGGTCCGGCGAAGTCCAGATCGCAAACCAAGCTATGCTCCACACAAGCCCACAGACAGGACGTCTGCCGATGCCGGGACGCATCAAGCCGCCGTTGCCTACGCGCACGCTGGTGCATGCGCACGTATTGCGTCGCGAGATGACCGACGCCGAGCGGTTGCTCTGGAGGCATCTGCGCGGCGGGCAGCTGGAAGGATTGAAGTTCCGCCGCCAGCATCCGATCCCGCCGTATATCGCGGATTTCTGCTGTATCGAGCACAAGCTGATCATTGAGCTTGATGGAAGCCAGCATTCGCAACAGGCGGATGAAGCACGTACAAGGTTTCTGGAATCGCGGGGTTGGACGTTGATGCGCTTTTGGGACAACGACGTGCTGCTTCAGACTGAAGCAGTCGTCATGGCGATCTGTAACGCAACTGGCGACCGTACCCTCACCCCAACCCCTCTCCCGATGGGAGAGGGGCTTTAAGCGCCGCGAGTACAGACATGGCAGAGCAATCACGCGATCCAGGGCAATACATGACCGGTTTCGGCAACCACTTCGCCAGCGAGGCGATTGCCGGGGCGCTGCCGGTCGGACGCAACTCGCCGCAGAAGGTGGCCTTTGGGCTGTATGCCGAACAGCTGTCGGGCACGGCGTTCACCGCGCCGCGCGGGGAGAACCGGCGCAGCTGGCTGTATCGCATTCGTCCGGCGGCGATGCATGGCACCTTCGCGCCGTTCGCGGGCGCGCCGCATTTCCACAACGCTTTTGGCGACGGTCCGGTGAGCCCGGACCAGCTGCGTTGGTCGCCGCTGCCGTTGCCGAAGGCGCCAACGGACTTCATCGAAGGCCTGCTCACGATGGCCGGCAACGGCTCGGCCGAAGCCCAGCACGGCGTCGGTATCCATCTGTACGCCGCCAACCGCGACATGGCCGGGCGCTGGTTCTACGACGCCGATGCCGAACTATTGATCGTCCCGCAGCAGGGCCGCCTGCGCATCGCCACCGAACTGGGCGTGATCGAGGTCGAGCCGCAGCAGGTTGCCGTGGTCCCGCGTGGCATCCGCTTCGCAGTGACGCTGCCCGATGGCCGGGCCCGCGGCTACATCTGCGAAAACTTCGGCGCGCTGCTGCACCTGCCGGAGCTTGGGCCGATCGGTGCCAACGGGCTGGCCAATCCGCGCGATTTTGAAACGCCGCACGCCGCCTACGAGGACACAGAAGGCGACTTTGAACTGATCGCCAAGTTCCAGGGCCACCTGTGGCGCGCGGACATCGGCCATGCGCCGTGCGATGTGGTGGCCTGGCATGGGAATTACGCGCCATACCGCTACGACCTGCGCCGCTTCAACGTCATTGGTTCGATCAGCTTCGACCATCCCGATCCGTCGATCTTCACCGTGCTGACCTCGCCCAGCGACACGCCGGGCACGGCGAACCTGGACTTCGTGATCTTCCCGCCGCGCTGGCTGGTGGCGCAGGACACGTTCCGGCCGCCGTGGTTCCATCGAAATGTCGCAAGCGAGTTCATGGGACTGGTCCACGGCGCCTACGACGCCAAAGCCGAAGGCTTCGCGCCTGGTGGCGCGTCGTTGCACAACGGCATGAGCGGGCATGGGCCGGATGCGGCCACGTTCGAGAAGGCATCGAACGCCGACCTGTCCAGGCCGGACGTCATCACCGACACGATGGCCTTCATGTTCGAAACCCGCGCGGTGCTGCGGCCGACGCGCCAGGCCATCGAGGCAGCGCACCGGCAGCGCGATTACCAGCAGTGCTGGGCGGGGTTGAAGCGCAACTTCCAGCCGCCGGTGTAGATGCACTGTGCTAGGTGGTAACAACTGTCTCCTCAAATCTCGTCGTCGCGGCCTCCGTGTAGAGCGGAGCTTGCTCCGCTGCTCTTGGTTCGGTTCGTAGGAAAGGCCCCAGCGGAGCAAGCTCCGCTCTACAGGTGGGAGCCGCTTCAGCGGCGATGTGGCCTTGTCGGGAAAGCCCTTCGCCGCTGAAGCGGCTCCCACGCTGTCGGATCGCTCCTACGACCGAGCTTCAGGCTTCGAGTGGCTGGCCGATGCGGGCCAGTGCGGGCAGATGCTCTTCCGGCAGGACTTCGCCCAGGCGGATCTGCACACGCTGTGCGTAGCCGGGCGAGGTGAGCTGTGGCAGCACGGCCAGCGCTTCAAGCATGACCTCGACCGCAGCATGTTCTTCGGTGGTGAAATGCAATTGCTGGTGCAGCTGCTGGGCGGCCGGGTCGCGCTGCAGTTCCAGCATGCCCAGCAGGTAAAGCCGCGCGGCCACGAAGGAGCGGCGATGCGCAGCGGGCGTCGGCACGTTGCGGGCCTGCGCGGAGAGTTCCGCTATCGGCGCGGCCTGTGGGGCCACCAGCACCTCATGCAGGGTCTGCTCGGTATCGAGGGTCAGATAGCCGTCGCGGATCAACGTGGCCACTCGCTGGGCGGTGTCCGGTCCCAGCAATCTGCTCAGTTCGTCCAGCGAGCGCCGGCCGTCGGCCATGATCAGGATCCGGCGCTGGCGCATGTCCAGGCCCGCACGGTGGGTCTGCAGGGCGGTGTGGGCCAGGGCGGTCTTGCGCGGTTGCATGGGCATGGATCGAAGAGGCAGCGACCAGCGTCCCGCGCGACTGTGAAACGGCCATGACATGGAGGCGGCTTTGTACGCAAGCGGTGCGTGGCGCCAGGTTTTCGCTGGATTCACCGATGCCGGCTAGGCTGGCGGTTCACGACGTATCGGAGCGCCACCAATGAAGCCCCTGCTGCCGTTGTCCGCCGCCGCTCTGCTGCTGACCCTCGCGGCCTGCACCGCCGACGCGCCACAGGCGCCTGCCGACAGCGCGCCGACCGCCGGGACGCCTGCGGCCTCGCAGCCGGCGTCGCCGCCGGAACCGGGCAAAGCGGCCAACCCACCGGCATCCACCCAGCTTGCGACATTTGCAGGCTATGGCGATATGAAGCTGGGCAGCACTGCGGACCAGGCCAGGCAGGCCTGGGGCGGCGAGCTCAACAGCAGCACGCCCTCCGAAGCAGGTGCCTGCTATCAGTTGACGCCCAAGTGGGCCACCGACAAGGCCGATGTGGCGTTCATGATCGAAGGCGATCATTTCGTGCGCTACGACGTCACGACCTCCAAGGAAGTCGCGCCGGACGGCGGCAAGGTCGGCATGACCGAAGCCGAGTTGCGCGCGCTGTACGGGGCCAGGCTGCAGGCCATTCCGCACAAGTACGTGGAGGGCGGCAAGTATCTGAGCGTCGAAGCCGCCGGTGGCGCCAAGCTGGTGTTCGAAACCGATGCGGATGGCAAGGTCACCAGCTGGCGCGTGGGCCTGCCGCCGCAGATCGACTACGTGGAAGGCTGCGGGTGAGGCTTGCGGCTGTGGGGCTGCTTCAGCAGCGATGAGGCTTCATCGGGAAAGCCCATCGCCGCTGAAGCGGCTCCCACGCGTCTAGGTTTCTGCTTTGCGCGGGAACAGGTAGATCACCGTGCCCACCACCACCGCGGCGGCGACCGCGAGCAGGTTGGCCGCGCTGGCGCTGCACAGCAGGCCGAGCGTCAGCAGCAACGCCAGGACCGGGATCAGCGATCCGCCCGGCAGGCGCAGCGCGTTGGGGTTGTCGCGATGGCGACGTGCCAGCACGATCACCGCCGCGGCCGTGCCGATGTAGGCCAGCAGCCGGGTGACCATCGACAGCAACGCCAGGTTCTCGAACGATCCGGACAGGGCCAGCGCCACCGACAGCACGCCCTGGGTGATGATCGCCGCGGCCGGCGTGCGGAAACGGGGGTGCACGCCGGCCAGGAACTTTGGCCCGAAGCCGTCCTGCGCCAGTGCGAACAGGAAGCGCGGCCCAAGCATCACCGTGTTGCTGGTGGTGCCCAGGATCGACACCACGCTGCCGATGGTGAGGACCAGCGCCAGGCCTTCGCCACCGAAGCGGCCGGCAGCGTCTGCCAGCGGCGTGGCCGACTGCGCCAGGCCGGGCAGGGTGCCCATCGCCACCACCTGGACCGCGGCGTAGATCAGCGTCACCAGGGCGATCATGGTGATCAGCGCGAAGGGCACGTCGCGGCGCGGATTGCGGAACTCGCCGGCCGCGGCCGGGATGTTCTCGAAGCCGGCGTAGGCGAACAGCAGCAGCAGGGCGGCCTGGCCCAGGTTGGGCAGGTTGCCCAGGTCCGGGGCCTTGCCGGCGAAGGCCATGTGCCAATCCATGAAGAACAGGCCGATCACCACGAACAGCAGCAGCGGCACCAGTTTGCCGATCACCAGCGCCACGCCGGTGCGCGCGGCCGAGCGCACGCCGATCACGTTGATCACCGTCAGCAGCGTCAGCGAGCCGATCACCACCAGCAGGTGGCCGGCGCCGGTGCCGGCGTAGGGCCAGAAACGCGACACCGCGTCGGCCAGGCCATTGCCCAGCGCCGCGGCCGAGCTGATCCGGGTCAGCCAGATCATCCAGCCGACCTGAAAGCCGGCATAGCGGCCGAAGGCTTCGCGCGCGTACAGATAACTGCCGCCGGGCTGGTCGAAATAGCTGGCCGCCTGCGCGTAGCACAGCACCAGCAGCGCCACCGCCACGCCGGCCAGCAGCACTGCCCACAGGCTCAGCGGCCCCATCAACGCTACGGTGGCGGCCGGCAGCAGGTAGATCCCGCTGCCGATCACGTCGTTGATCGACAGCCCGACGATCTGCCAGCGGCTGACCGCGCGGACCAGCTGCCCGTTTTGCGGTGCGGCGCTCAACGCGCCAGCCCGGCGGTGAGCAGCGGCAGCGACCAGGCGTGCTGCAGGCGGATGTATTCGGCCTTGGGCAGCAGCACGAACAGGGGCTGCTTTTTCGGATCCAGCCAGGCCTGCAGCGCTTCCATGTTGGCTGGTTCCATCGCCGTGCAGCCGGCGGTGGGCTCGCCCGGCGTGCGCCACAGATGGGCGAAGATGCAGCTGCCACGGCCGGGCGTGGCCTTGGCGTTGTGCGCGATCACGAAGCCCTGCTTGTAGCGCACATCACCGTTGTTGTGCAGGTCCAGGCGCATGTGTTCGCTGGCGCCTTCCACGCCGAGCGCGCCGACGTCCTTCTCATCCACGATCTGGTTGTAGAACGGCGAGCCGGGCACATCGATGCACCAGCTGCTGGCCTGCATCTGGTGATAGTCCAGTTTGGTCCTGGCGGTGGGTGCGTAGCCGAATGCCTCGCCGATGCCGTAGATGCCGGCCGGGCTGCGGCCGTCGCCTTCCTGCTTCTGCGGGCCGGCTTTCTGAGGCGGGAACAGGCCTTCGCCCCAGGCGCTGCCGCTTTTGCCGATGGCGACGGCAAAGGCCTGCGCCGCCGGCTTCCAGCCCTGGCCATCGCGCACATAGGTCTGCAGATGGCCCTGGTTGTCGTCCCAGCCGGAGGTGGTGACCACCACCAGCTGCTGGGCTTGCTGCATCTGGGCGATCCCGGGTGCCGCTTTCTTCGCCAGGACCGGCGTGGCGGCCAGGACTGCCGCCAGCAGCAGCCAGCGCGTGCGGTGGAGTGGGGCTGTGCGTACGGGCAGGAACATGGTCACTCCGGGGAAGGCGTCAGGAATCGAGCAGGTGCTGGACCCGTTCCAGGTTTACCGCCAGCTGCCGTTCGCGGTCGGGGTTGGTCTGGCACAGCAATACAAACACGAAATCCAGCAGCGACTGCAGCGACGAACGATAAAGCAGTTGCTCGATGTGCGGTGCGGGATCATGCGCCGACACCACCAGCGCCGCATCGGCATGGGCGCGCAGCGGGTTGGCGGTATGGCGGGTGATCGACACGGTGGTCCCTCCGGCATCCTGGAACTGACGCGAGATCTGCGACAGCTGCGGCAGCTTGCCGAACTCGGAGAACACGATCAGCACGTCGCCCGGCCGCGCCGCCGAGACGTTGGTCATCATCAGGATCGAGTCGGCGTGGTGCACGGTCAGCACCCCCAGCAGCGACAGGCGCATGGCGAATTCGCGCGCGAACAGGCCATCGTCGCCCAGCCCGCACACGAACACCTTCTGCGCCTGATCGATCTGCGCGACGATCTGCTCGATCAGCGCGCGCGGGTTGAGCAGGCGGGTTTCCTCTTCGGCCGCGGCCTTGCTGCGACGCACGCTGTCCTGCAGCTGCTCGTAGGCATCGCCACGGGTCAGCGGTGCATCGGGCGACGGGGGCTGCGGCCCGCCGCCCCGCGCCACGGCCTGGCCGACCGAATATTTCAGGTCCGGATAGCCCTTGAAGCCGAGTTTCTGGCTGAACTTGACCACGCTGGACTGGCTGATGCCCAGGGCGCTGGCCAGCTGCTGGGAGGAGTAGTCGCGCAGTAGATGCGCGTTGTCCAGGATGTAGTCGGCGATGCGGCGCTCGATCGCCGACATGCTGTCGCGCTCGGAGCGGATCTTGACCAGGGGGGGCATGGGATCGTGGTCTCCGCGGGGCATCAGGAGTGTCGCCCGCAAGCGAGCCTGCACTTGCTGTTGCTGTTGCTGTTGCTTGTGCTCTTGGCTGTTCCGGGTCCCCGTCCGTAGCGGCGTAGCCGGTGGGTCAAACCCCGCAGGGGCGACGCGCAGGGATGCGCGGCGTTTTCGGCAGGGGCAGGATGCCCCTTCCGAAAATTCCCATCGGCGGAGCGGACCCGGAGCGCCGCAGGCGCGCAGGGCGCGGAGGCTGGGGCGTGTTTTCTTTGGGTTACCTTTCTTTGCACGAGCAAAGAAAGGTAACTCGCTCCCCGAAGGGGAGTGAAAGCCTTTGCTTCAGCTGTTGAACTAATGGCACCTGCGCACATGGAAGAAGTCGGTATCTCACGAAGGCAGAAGCCAGAGCGTTTCACGCCCTGTCGGGCGCGAGTCACTTTTCTTTGCTCGTGCAAAGAAAGGATAACCAAAAGAAAGCACGCCCTGCCTACGCGCCTTCCGCGCTGCGCGCTCCAGGTCCGTGCGCCGGACGGGAATTTTCCGAAGGCACATCCTGTGCCGTCGGAAAACGGCGCGCGTCCGTGCGCGCCGCCCCTGCGGGGTTTGACCCGTCCGACGCACCGCTGCGGAAGGGACCCAGGAAGAGCAAAAGCAGGAGCAGATGCAACAGCAACAGCACGTGCAACAGCAACAGCGGGCTGCGCGGTGGCGTCAGGCATCCCGATGTCGCCCCAGCGCATGGTCACAGCGACAACATCTCCAGCCCACGAATCTCCTGGATCCCCAACCCCGGCGCATCCGGAATGCTGATCTCCGATTCGTTGAACAGCACCCCGCCCACCACCGGATTGAACTGGCCCAGCGACGGGCCATCCAGATCGATCTTGGTGATCACATTCGCCTTGGCCACCGCCACATGCACCGCCGCCGCGACGCTGATGGAGGACTCGATCATGCAGCCGATCATGCAGTCCACACCGTACAGCGCGGCGATGTCGGCGATCCGGATCGCATTGGAAATGCCGCCGGTCTTCATCAGCTTGATGTTGATGATGTCGGCCGCGCGCAGCTTGATCAGGTCGAAGACCTGCTGCGGGGCGAACACGCTTTCGTCGGCCATCACCGGGGTGCTGACCCGGTCGGTGACGTACTTGAGCCCTTCGATGTCGGCGGCCTTGACCGGCTGCTCCAGCAGTTCCAGGACCACGCCGGCGTCCTCCAGCTTCTGCATCGCATATACCGCCTGCTTGGCGGTCCAGCCCTGGTTGGCGTCCAGGCGCAGCAGGGCGCGGCCTTCGACCGCGGCGTGGATCGCCTTGACCCGCTCGATGTCCAGGCCCAGGTCCTTGCCGACCTTGATCTTCAGCGATTCGAAGCCGCGGTCCAGTGCGGAGAGCGAGTCGGAGACCATCTTGTCGATGTAGTCCACGCTGATGGTGATGTCGGTGGTGATCACCGGATCGCCGCCGCCGAGCAGCTGATACAGCGGCGCGTCGTACAGCTGCGCCCACAGGTCGTACAGCGCGATCTCCACCGCGGCCTTGGCGCTGGTGTTGCGCTCCATCGACGACTGCACCAGTGCGGTCAGATGGTTGAGGTTGGCGACGTTCTGGCCGATCAGGCGCGGTTTGATGAAGGTGTCGATGGCCGCGATGATCGAGCCGTGCGTATCGCCGGTGATCACCGCGGTGGCCGCCGCTTCGCCGTAGCCGGTGTGGCCGGTGTCGGTGCGGATCAGCACCACCACGTCCTCGACCGTATCCACGGTGCGCAGCGCGGTCTTGAACGGGGTCTTCAGCGGCACACGCAGCATGCCCATCTGGATATCGGTGATCTTCATTCTGCCTGTTTCATGGGAGTGCGCTTCGGGCCGATGCGTTGGATGTTGGTGATGCGGTCGATGTAGCTCACCGTGTCGCTGGCCAGCATCGGCTCCAGCGGGGTGACCGACACGCCGTTGAGGTGGCCGGCCACGCGCTTGCCGTCCGGGCCGGGCCAGCCGCCGCCGGCGGTGTCGTGGATGACGTAGGTCAGCCCGCCGGTGTGGCCCAGGACCACCATCACGTGACCTGGGATGTAGACCAGGTTGCCGAGCGCCAGCTGTTTGACCGCATCGGTGCGCTTGGTGTCCGGATCGCCTTCGGCAAATGCGATGCGGTCCAGCGCCGGGCTGACCGACTGCTGCGAGGTATTGCGTGGCAGCAGCACGCCGAAGGCGCGATAGATCTCCGAGGTGAAGCCGCTGCAGTCGCGTGCATCGTAGGAATGGCCCCAGCCATAGCGCTCGCCCAGGAACTTGAACGCCTGGGTGATGAAGTTGCGCGACGTCAGCGGCAGGTAGTCGCCGGCTGTATCGGCGATGCGCGGCAGCAGGGCCGGCACCAGTTCCAGCGCGCCCTGCGCGGTGCGGATCGGCAGCTGCACGACCCAGCTCGTGTAGGGCAGCTGGCCGTTGACCGGTTCGCTCGGATTCCAGTCGGCGATCACCGGCACGCGCAGGCCCATGTCCAGCTGCAGCTGAGAGACCTGCGGCTGCTCGGGCGTGAACACCGTGGTGGCGGTGGCGCCGGTCACCACGCGGTACGGACCATTCGCGCCGTAGCCGAACACCTGCCGCGCGCTGCCGATGCCGACGTAGCGCTTTTCGATCCAGGCGCTGTAGCGCTCGGAGGTCACGAACAGCCATTGGCCATCGCGGCTTTCGTGCAGCACCGCCACCGCATCGCCGGGGAACAGCGCCGACTCCTGGAAACGGTCGATGTCGTGGTCGTCGGTGCTGCTGAAGACGCGCTGCGCGGTCGGGAAGGTGCGCAGGGCGGCGCGATGGGTCACCAGGCCGTAGCGCAGCGGCGTTTGGTCGGCGATGGCGTCCAGCGCCAGGCTGTCGCCCAGCGCGTCCAGGGTCTTGGCATCCAGTGCCTGGTCCTGCAGGTCGTACAGCGTGCGCTTTGGAAGGGTAGAGAGCGCTTCGATCTCTTTCTGGATGGCATCACGCGGCAGCTGCGCGGGCAGGGCGCGCAGATCGTGGATGGCCGGGTCCTGGGCGCGCATGCGTGCGTTCTGCGCGGCGATGCCGGCGCGGTCCAGCAGCACGCGATCCGGATGCGGCTGCTGGCCGACCCAGTAGCCGGGCGTGAGCTTGGGAGGATCGACGCCCACCACGCCGGTGACCGGGTCGATCGGGACCTGTGGCGCGGCCACGCCGGCCGTCGCGGTCGCGGCGGCCAGCAGCAGCCACAGCGGCGCGGACAGACGCAATGCCTGGTGCAGGCGATCGATGCGTCGCCATGCGGATGGGTGGCCGGTCATGGCGAGCAACTCCGGTGGGATGTCATGGGAAGAATAGTTATTCCAAACTATGTGGAAATCAAGAATAAATTATTGACCGGCGTGGCGGCGCGTGCTACACCGTCGTGACCGCTGTATTTCCGGGGAATGTCGTCGTGGCATCGCGCCTTCGCTGTGCTTCCGTGTCCGTCTTCCAATGTTGGGCCATCCTGGTCCAGGGCGTGGTGCTGTGGCTGTCGCTGGCGGGACCGGCCAGGGCAGAGAATACGCAGTCATCGGCCCAGGACATCGCCTCGGCCGTGGACCAGGGGCACTTCGCGCAGGCCGGGCACGCCATCGACGCGGCGCTGGCCCAGCCGTCGCTGGCCGCCGCGGACCGGCAGGCCCTGGAATTCCAGCGCGAGCGCATGCGCCGGATCCGCATGGACTTCAGCCTGGACCGCACGGCGGCGCTGGCCAGGGTGCGCCAGGCCATTCCGGACCTGCGCGAGGAGGAGTTCGACAGCTGGGATCGTGCCGGCCAGCTCGAACACCTGGACATCGACGGCACCCGCTGGTGGTTCAAGCGTGCGCCGGGCAACCTGTTCCTGCTCAGCGCCCAGGCCGATGCGCGTCGGGCCGTCCCGCGCAAGCCCAGCGATGGCCCGATGGAAGCGCTCAACGACCACCAGCGCGCGATCCGCGACGCCGCGCTCGCCCAGCACCGCGCCAGCGTGCTTCCGCAGCGACTGCGCATGACCCAGACCCTGACCGTCGACGCCGACGCGGTCCCCGCCGGCAAGACCGTGCGCGCCTGGATCCCCTATCCACAGTCGCTGCCGGGCCAGCAGGAAGACATCCGCTTCGTCGCCAGCGTGCCCGCCGTGCACCGGATCGCCGGAGAATCGGCGCCGCAGCGCACCGTGTACCTGGAAAAGCCGGCCGCGGCCGGGGCGCCGACCGTGTTTTCGGTCACCTACGAGCTGACCGTCTTCGGCCAGTCCCACGCCATCGACCCGGACAGGGTGGTGACCGCGCAGATCACGCCCGAGCTTGCGCCGTTTATCGCGCAGCGGCCGCCGCACGTGGTGTTCACCGAGGCGATGCGCGCGTTCTCGCGCAGGGTGGTCGGTGACGAAACCAACCCGTACCGCATCGTGCGCAAGCTGTTCGCCGCGGTCGACCAGATCCCCTGGGCCGGCGCGCGCGAGTACTCCACCATTTCCAACATCAGCGACTATGCCCTGCATGCCGGCCACGCCGACTGCGGCCAGCAGACGCTGCTGCTGATCACGCTGCTGCGCATGAACGGCATCCCGGCGCGCTGGCAGTCGGGCATGGTCTTTTCCGACGGCAAGTACAACAACATCCACGACTGGGGCCAGGTCTACCTGGCGCCCTACGGTTGGGTGCCGATGGACGTGACCACCGGCCGGCTCGCGGCGGACAAGGGCAACGGCGGCGACCCGTCGATGGAATGGTTCTACCTGGGCGGCCTGGACAACTGGCGCATCGCCTTCAACCACGACTGGAGCGCGGCGTTCGAGCCACACAAGGCGCACTTCCGCTCCGACGACGTCGACAACCAGCGCGGCGAAGCCGAATGGGACGGCGGCAACCTCTATTTCGACCAGCTTGACTACGACTTCCAGTGGCAACTGCTGCCGACTGGGCAGGGACGCGAAGGCTAGACCGGAACCACCAACACAATCGAATCCATACAGACCGACGGGGAGTTGGAAATGAGCAGCAATCGGAACCTGCGCAGGCGCGCGCTTTGCATGGTCATGGGGATGTGCCTTGGGTCGGTGGCCTCGGCACCGCTGTTCGCGCAGGCGGTGACCGGTGCGGTGGGCGGCCGCGCGACCGCCGGCGACCAGATCACCCTGGTGAATCCGGCCACGGGCCTGACCCGCACGGTCACGGCCGGCACCGACGGCAGCTATCGCCTGAGCCAGCTGCCGATCGGCGACTACACGCTGCAGGTCAGCCGCAACGGGGAGAAGGCCGGGGAGCCGGTCTCGGTCAGCGTCTCGCTGGGCGGCACCACCACGGTGAATCTCGCCGGCGGGAACGGCGTGGTCGAGATGAACGCGCTGCAGGTGGTCGGCTCGCACGTGACCAACCGGGTGGACGTGCATTCGACCGAGTCGGCAACCAACATCCGCCGCGATGAAATCGCGCGCATGCCGGTGGACCAGAGCCTGGCCTCGGTCGCGCTGCTGGCGCCGGGCGTGGTGTCTTCCGGCGCCACCTTCGGCGGCCTGACCTTCGGCGGTTCCTCGGTGGCCGAGAACGTGGTCTACATCAATGGCCTGGACGTGACCGACCCGTACCGGCGCCAGGGATATTCGACGGTGCCGTTCGGCTTCTTCGAGGAGTTCCAGGTCAAGACCGGCGGCTATTCGGCCGAGTTCGGCCGCAGCACCGGCGGCGTCATCAACGCGGTGACGCGCTCGGGCACCAACGAATTCCACGCCGGCGCGGAAGTGACCATGGAGCCATCGGCGTGGGCGGCGTCGAAGAATGACCATTTCCACAGCGACGGCACCGACGACGAGCGCAGCCTCACCAGCCGCGACGCCAGCCCGTTCTACAAGACCAACGTCTGGGCATCGGGCGCGCTGGTGAAGGACCGGCTGTTCTTCTTCGGCATGTACGAGTTGCGCGACAGCCAGCCCAGGGACATCGACCGGTACGACGCTTACTACGGCAAGGGCGACAACGACTTCTGGGGCGGCAAGCTCGACTGGCGGATCAACGACGACCACTCGCTGTCGCTGCTGGCCTTTTCCGACAAGGCCGACACCACCACCAGCACCTACGATTACGACTGGGACGCCGCCGAGCGGGGTGCGAAGACCGGGGAATCCACTTCCGGATCGGGTGGCGACAGCTGGTCGCTCACCTATACCGGCCATCTGACCGACAACTTCGTGGCCAAGGCGATGTATGGCGTCAACAAGCGCAGCGCCACCACCAGCAGCCCCTGGGACCCCTATTGCAGCATCGTGACCTTCAGCAGCGGCTATTCCAGCGTGTATGGCCCGAAGCAGAACGAGGGCTGCCACCCGATCAACAGCAGCATCAGCAACCGCCAAGATAAGCGCGAGGCCGCGCGCCTGGACTTCGAGTGGACGCTGGGCGATCACCTGCTGCGCTTCGGCGCGGATCAGGAGGTCATGGATTCGAGCAGTTCGACGGTATATCCGGGCGACGGCGTGAGCTATACCGCGCAGCTGATCACGCCGGGCAGCACGTTGAACGGGGTCGTCATCCCTGACGGCGTCACCCGCATCATCGACGCGCGCCGTTACATCACCGGTGCGCCGGTTTCGACCAAGGCGCAGGCGATCTATATCGAGGACAACTGGAACGTCACCCCCAACCTGCTCCTGAACCTCGGGGTGCGCGGGGACAAGTTCGAGAACACGCTCGCTTCCGGCGCGACCTTCGCCAAGGCCGACTTCAGCGACATGATTTCCCCGCGCGTGGGCTTCAGCTGGGACATGAAGGGCGATGGCACCACCAAGCTGTTTGGCAACGCGGGCCGCTACTACACCCCGCTGACCAACAAGCTCACCGATTACTTCGGCGGCGGCACCACGGACGAACACACCTACTACGTGCTCAACGGCTGGACCGAGCAGGCCGATCCGATCACCGGTGGTTCCTACCTGGCCCCGGACCTTGGCGCCCAGCTCGGGCCGGTCAACACCGAAGGCAACGCTCCCGCGCCCGATGATGTACGCACCTCGGTGGCGAAGAACATCAAGCAGGTATTCCAGGACGAGTACATCCTGGGCTTCCAGCAGGCGATCAACCAGACCTGGTCGTACGGCGTCAACGCGACCTACCGCAAGATGACCCGCGCGGTCGAGGACGTGCGCATCAACCACGTCGAGGGATGCGACTGGTATTCGGGCGACTGGCCGATCATGAATCCCGGCGAGAAGACCACCCTGTGGTGCCCGGACACCAACGACTGGGTGAGCTTCGACAGTTCCAAGGACGGCTATGAGGCGCTGGGCAGCGGCGAGGTCATGGGCTACAAGAAGCCCAGGCGCACCTACAAGGCGGTCGAGCTGCAGGTCGACCGTGCCTGGGACGACAAGTGGGCCTTCAACGCCAGCTACCTCTGGTCCAAGTCCGAAGGCAACATCGAAGGCCCGGTGAACTCCGACACCGGCTACAACGACACCAACCTGGTGCAGTACTACGACCATCCAGCGGTCAACGAGCGCTACGGCGTGTTGTTCAACGACCATCGCCATCAGTTCAAGCTGCGCGGCAGCTACAAGCTCAACGACATGTGGAGCTTCGGGGCGACGTTCTCGGCGGTCTCCGGCGGCCCGATCACCGCCTTCGGCGTGGTCTGGCCCAATGACGATCGCGTCGCCGGCGGTCCCGGCGAATTCAGCGGCGGCGGTTCGGGCTGGCTGTGCGCATCGGGCTGCGGCGACTGGACCACGCGCGAGCTGGTCTACAGCCCGCGCGGCGCGTTTGGCCGCTTGCCGTGGGTCAAGGACCTGAGCGCCAACGTGACCTGGGCCCTGCCGGTGGAAGGCATCGACCTGAAGGCGCGCCTGTCGGTCTACAACCTGCTCAACAGCCAGACGACCATCAACGTGCATTCGCGCTACGAAGGCGCGCCCGGCGATACCGATGCGATGCCGTACTTCGGCCAAGGCACGGTATGGCAGTCGCCGCGGTACATGCAGCTGGTGGTGACCTGGAACTTCTTCTGAGCATCCGCGACGGGCGGCCCGCGCGTCGGGCCGCCCTTCTTTTTGTCCGCGCGCGGCGGCACGATGGCCGCGTCGGAAACGAGGAACACCACGCCATGCCCATGCCACGCCTGCGTCCGGCCTGCCTTGTGCTGCTGCTGGCGGCGGTCGCGCCCACGGTGGCCGTCGCCGCAATCTCGGCGCAGCCTGTTGGCAACGACGCGCTCGATCGCGTCTTCGACCAGGCGTTCGCGCGCTACCACCTGCCGGGCCTGGCGGTGGGCGTGGTGCGGGATGGCAAGGTCGTCTACCTGCGCACTGCCGGCGAACTGGAAGCCGGCGGCGGCAAGCCGGTGACGCCCGATTCGCTGTTCAAGATCGCCTCCAACACCAAGGCCATGACCACCGGCGTGCTGGCGCGGCTGGTGGACCAGGGCAGGTTGAAGTGGGACGACCCGGTGACGAAATACCTGCCGCAGTTCCGCATGTTCGATCCATGGGTCACCCGCAACATCCAGGTGCGCGACCTGCTGATCCACAACAGCGGCCTGGGGCTGGGCGCGGGCGACCTGATGCTGTGGCCGGAGCCGAACGACTTCACCCGCGCCGACATCATCGCCGGGCTGGCGCACCTCAAGCCCACCCACAGCTTCCGCTCGCACTACGCCTACGACAACCTGATGTACGTGGTCGCCGGCGAAGTGGCGGCGGCCGCCGGTGGCAAGCCCTACGACCAGCTGGTGCGGCAGGAGCTGTTCGGCCCGCTGGGCATGGACCGCTGCCAGGTCGGCGCGTTCGATCGCGATGCGGTCGGCAATATCGCCCAGCCGCACATGCGCCAGGACGATCGCAACGTGGTGGTGCGCGAGGACCAGGCCCGGATTCCCGACAATCCGTCGATGTCGGCCGGCGGCATCCGCTGCAGCGTACGCGACATGACCCGCTGGATCGGCATGTGGCTGGATGCCGACAACCCGCATCCGTGGGTCTCGGCGCAGCAGCGTGCCGCGCTGTGGAGCCTGCATACCCCGATGCCGATCTCCAAGCAGATGCGCGACTGGGACGGCACCCATCTCTACGGCTATGGCTACGCCTGGCGCCTGTCCGATGTGGATGGCCAGTGGCGCGTGGCCCACACCGGCACGCTGATGGGCATGTATTCGTCGGTGACCCTGCTGCCTGACCTGCACACCGGCTTCGTGGTGCTGATCAACGGCGAGGGCGAGGCCGCGCGGACCACGCTGACCGAGGCGCTGACCAAGCTGTACACCGCGCCGGGCAAGTCGCTGGACGTCGATCATTACGCCGCGCTGCTGGATGAAGCCAAGGCGCACGCGAAGGCGAGTGCCTCGGAACCGGTACCGGACACTTCCGCACGCCAGCCGGTCACGGCCGCCGCGTTCAAGCGCTGGCAGGGCGTGTACACCGATGCCTGGTTCGGACAGGTCAGCCTGTGCCCGGTCGGCGATGGCGTGCAGTTCCGCGCCGTCAAATCGCCGCGCATGCATGGCAAGGTGATGCGCGTGGGCCAGCGCCTGATGGTCGATTGGGACGATGCCAGCGTCGATGCAGCGCCCTGGCTCACCTTCGCAGGCGACGACCGGCACGCCACGCTGAGCCTGGCGGCGATCGATCCCGATGCCGACTTCAGCTACGACTATCAGGACCTGCATTTCCAGCGCAGCGGCGCGTGCCCATGATGGCTATCGCGCAGTCCTTAGTTTGATTCAAGCAACGCGAGCCGATGATGTCCAAGAAGTCCTTTCACTGGCGACTGCCCTCACGCCAGCTCCTGTCGCTGCTGTGCAGCCTGTCGTGCGCGCTGGTGCTGGCCAGCTGTGCCAGTGCGCCGACCAGGAATCCGATGGCGCAGTGGGTTCCCTCGCCCAACCAGAACACCCGTGGTCCGGTGCTGATCGTCATCCACTACACCGACCAGGCGTCGGTGGAGCAGAGCCTGAAGACCCTGCGCAGCGCCAACAGCAAGGGCAAGGTCAGCGCCCACTACCTGATCGGCGCCGATGGCAGGCGCTACCAGCTGGTCAGCGACGACCGCCGCGCCTGGCACGCCGGCGCCGGGCATTGGGGCACGATCAGCGACGTGAACTCGGCGTCCATCGGCATCGAGCTGGACAACGACGGCCACGTGCCGTTCGCCCAGCCACAGATCGACAGCCTGATCCTGCTGCTGGACGACCTGTGCAGGCGCCACAACATTCCGCGCACGGCCATCATCGGCCACGAGGACATGGCGCCCGGGCGCAAGGTCGACCCGGGTCCGCTGTTTCCCTGGAAGCAGCTGGCCGACGCCGGCTTCGGTCGCTGGCCGCGTGCCGACGCAGCACCGGCGCCGGCGGATTTCGATCCGTGGCTGGCGCTGGCGACGCTGGGCTATCCGCTGGCCAGCCGTGGCGACGCGGTCCAGTCCTTCCGCCATCGCTATCGCGGCGTGGAGGGCAGGGAGCTGGACGCCGAGGACCTGCGCATCCTGCACGACCTGACCCTGCCGCCGACGCCCACCGGTCCGGGCGAGGAGGGCATGTGAGATTCGGCCTGCCCGGATTCCGGGACGCGTGCGTGCTGCTGGCGCTGTTGACCGCCACATCCGCGTCAGCACAGGCGCCGGTCGCGGTGTCGCCAGCGGTAACGGCAGCGCAGGCCGGTCTGGTCGACATCGCCACGCTGGCGCCGGATGTGCAGCTGGACATCCGTTACGCCGGCGCGCACAACTTCACCGGCGCCGCAGTCGATGGCTACGGCGCGGCCAAGTGCCTGCTGCTGGCGCCGGTCGCCCATGCGCTGGCGCAGGTGCAGGCCGACCTGCGTGCGCAGGGCCTGGGCCTGAAGCTGTTCGACTGCTATCGCCCCGTGCGCGCGGTGCAGGCCTTCGTGCGCTGGGCCGGGGACCTGTCCGACCAGCGCATGAAGTCCGAGTTCTACCCGGCGCTGGACAAGGCACGGATCATCCCCGACGGCTATGTGGCCGAGGTTTCCGGCCACAGCCGCGGCGCCACGGTCGACCTGACCCTTGTGCGCTGCATGCACGATCACTGCGCGGAACTGGACATGGGCTCGCCGTTCGATTTCTTCGATCCGCGTGCGCACACCGATGCCGCGGACATCACCGCCGCCCAGCGCGACAACCGCAGGCTGCTGCTGGAAGCGATGCGCCGCCGTGGCTTTGCCAACTATCCCAAGGAGTGGTGGCACTACACCTTCCAGCCCGAGCCGACCCCGAACACCGCCTACGATGTCCCGGTTCTGTAGAGCGGAGCTTGCTCCGCTGCGCTTCGGTCAGATCGCCGGGAAAGCCCCAGCCGAGTCCCCAAAAGGGGGTTGCCACAAGCCCGGCTCTACAACACGGCGCATCCTGCGCATCGCGTGATGCCCCGCCTTCCTACCTCCGCTCCAGGTTCCGCATGCCCGCTCCCGCCCTGATCCAGAACGACATCGTCCTGTTCGGACTGATCGCCGCCACGCTGGCCTTCGTGTTCTGGACCGCTTCGCGCCCGGCCGGTGCCTGGCAGAAGTTCTACGCCGTCGTGCCGCCGTTGCTGCTGTGCTACTTCATTCCCGGCATCTTCAATTCGGTCGGCCTGATCGATGGCGCCAACAGCCAGCTCTACAACCCGGTCGCCAGCCGCGTGCTGCTGCCGGCCGCGCTGGTGCTGCTGACCCTGACCATCGACCTCAAGGCGGTGATCGGCCTGGGCTGGAAGCTGCTGGCGATGTATTTCGGTTCCTCGCTGAGCATCATGCTCGGCGCCTTCGTCGCGTTCTGGCTGATGGGCCAGCTGCATCCGGCCACCGTCGCCGGCGACACCTGGGGCGGCATGGCCGCGCTGGCCGGCAGCTGGATCGGCGGCGGCGCCAACATGGTGGCGATGAAGGAGATCTTCGAGGTCAACGAGACCACCTTCGGCCAGTTCGTGGTGCTGGACGTGGGCGTGGGCTATGTCTGGATGGCGGTGCTGATCTTCCTGGCCGGCCGTGCCAAGGCAATCGACGCGCGCTCGGGCGCCGATACCCGCGCGCTGGAGGACCTGCAGCAGCGCCTGGCCGACTACAACGCGCAGCACGCACGCATTCCGACCCTGGCCGACTACATGATGATCATCGGCGTGGCCTTCGGCGTGGTCGGGCTGGCGCATGCGGTGTCGCCGCCTCTGGCCGCGTGGTTCGCGCCGTTTCCATGGGCGCACCAGGCCAGCCTGGATTCGCCGTACGTCTGGGTGGTGCTGCTGTCCACGGTGATCGGACTGGGCCTGAGCTTCACCCGTGCGCGCACGCTCGATGGCGCCGGCGCGTCGAAGATCGGCACGCTGCTGCTGTACGTGCTGATCGCCTGCATCGGCATGCAGATGGACATCGCCGCGCTGCTGGACCGGCCATGGATCTTCGCACTGGGGTTGATCTGGATTGGCGTGCACATCGTGCTGCTGTGGGGCCTGGGCAGGCTGCTGAAGGTGCCGTTCTTCTATTTCGCGATCGGCTCGCAGAGCAACATCGGCGGGCCGGCCTCGGCACCGGTGGTGGCGGCGGTGTTCCATCCGGCGCTGGCGCCGGTGGGCGCGCTGCTGGGCACCATGGGCTACGCCACCGGCACCGTATTGGCCTATCTGGTCGGCATCGGCCTGCGCGCGATGGCCGGCGCCGGCTGAGCTGGCGCCAGCGCGTTTGCGCCTAGAATCGCTCCACACCTGATGTAGGGAAGCATGCGCGATGGCCGAAGCCTGGGGTTTGTTCTTGCTGGGCCTGATCCTGCTGGCACTGGGCGGCGACACCCTGGTCAAGGGCGTCTTCGGGCTGGCCCAGAAGGCGGGGCTTTCGCCGTTCACCGCCGGGCTACTGCTGGTGTCCTTCGGCACCTCGCTGCCGGAGCTGTTCGTCAACGGCGCCGCCCTGCTCGACGGCCAGCCCGAGCTGGCGCTGGGCAATGCGGTCGGCAGCAACCTGGTGAACCTGGGCCTGACCTTGCCGATCGCGGCGCTGTGCCTGCCGCTGGTGGCGCGGATGCGACTGTTGTCGCCGCTGCTGATCGCGCTGATCGCGGCCAGCGTGCTGGTGATGGTGTTCGGCCTGGACGGGCGCATCAACCGGCTCGAGGGCGTGATCCTGCTGGTGGCCTTCGTCGTGGTGGTGGTCCGCGCCGTGGTGCTCGGGCGTCGCGAGACGCCCGAGGTACGCGCCGGCGTGGAAACCTATGCATTTACCCGGACGGTGCTATGGCTCAACCTGATCCGGCTGGTGATCGGCGTGGTGCTGCTGGGCTACGGCGCGCGCGATGTGGTCCATGCCATGCACTCGCTGGCGCCGGGCCTTGGCCTGACGCCGCTGATGGCGGGCCTGCTGCCGCTGGCCATCGGCACGGCGCTGCCGGAGATCGCCGCGGCCATCGTCGCGGCCCGGCGCGGACGGGGCGACATGGTCCTGGGCCAGGTGATCGGTTCGAGCGTGTGCAACCTGCTGTTGGTGATCGGTGGCATGGCCGTGGCGGCGCCGCTGGCATTGCCTGCGTCGTTCGTGCGCCTGGAGCTGCCGGCTGCGATCGTCCTGGCCGTGGTGCTGGTGCCGATCCTGCGCGGTGATGCGCAGGTCAGTCGGGGCGAGGCCGCGGCGCTGCTGCTGGCCTTCGTCGGCTGGGTGGTGCTGGAGCTGGCCTGGCTGGCCTGAGCGGCCACTTGCGCGTGCGGCGCCAGGTCAGTGGCTGTCGTTCCCGGCTTTGTCGGCCTGCCGGCCGCTCAGCTTTTCGGACAGGTCCGCAGGCGGCAGCCCTTCCTGGCGCGCGCTGCCCTGGCCGCTGGGCAACGCCGGGCGGTCTTCCATCATCAGCGCCAGTGCGGCCTTGGCCATCAGGTGCGCGCTGATCGGCGAGGTGATGAACAGGAACATGATGATCAGCAGTTCGCGCGGCTGCGGGTCTTCGCCCAGGAACAGGTGATAGCCGACCGAGCCCAGCAGCACGCAGCCAACGCCCAGCGTGTTGGCCTGGGTCGGCGCGTGCAGCCGCTTGAAGAAGTCCGACAGCTTCACTAGGCCGAAGGCGCCGACCACGATGAAGAAGGTGCCCACGATCAGCAGCCCGCCCAGCAGGTATTCGCACAGGGTCATCATTCGACGATGTCCCGCCGCAGCACGTATTTGCTCAAGGCCACGGTGCTGCCGAACCCCAGCATGGCCACCACCAGCGCCGCCTCGAAGTAGATGGCCGAGCCCAGGTGCATGCCCAGCAGCATCAGCTCGGCGATGGCGGTGACCGAGAGCGTGTCCGAGGCCAGGATCCGGTCGGGTACCGTCGGACCGCGCAGCAGCCGCCACAGCGCGAACAGCATCGCCATGCCCACCATGTACATGCAGCCGACGATGGTGGTTTCGATGAACAGATGTCCGGTCACGGGAAGATCTCCATCAGCGGGGTCTCGTAGCGCGATTTGATGTCCCGGATCAACGCCTCCGGGTCGTCCAGGTGCAGCACGTGCACCAGCAGGAACCTGCGGTCGTCGGACAGCGCCGCCGATACGGTCCCCGGAGTCAGCGTCAGCATGCTGGTCAACGCGGCGATGCCATGGATGTTGGCGATGTCCAGCGGCACCCAGATGAAGCCGGGGTGGATGCGCGCTTCGGGACCCAGCACCCGCAGTGCGACCGTGATGTTCGAACGCACGATATCCCAGGCCAGTACGCACGCCAGCCGGGGCACGGACCTGAGCGAGCCGATCCGGGCGAATTCGCGGTCCAGACGCGCGGCGAACAGCGGCAGCAGCGTGCCCAGCACGGCGCCCATCACCCAGGCCGACGGACCGTAGCTGTCGCTCAGCAGCAGCCAGAACACGAACACCGTCGCACTCAATGGCACCGAAGGGAACAGGCGCTGCCGCAGCGGCTTGCGGTCGCTCATGGCTGCTTGCTCTGCGAGGGCGCCGCGCGCAGCTGGCGCAGGTAGTCGTCCGGCTGGCGCAGCTGCGCGGCGGCCTGGTCGGTGTGTTCCATGAGCGGCCCGGCGGCCACGGTCATGGTCAGCACGTAGCCAAGCAGCAACAGCGTGGCCGCGGTCTCCACCGGACGCATCCGCGCCCGCCGCGGCGGGGCCCGGGATGGGTCATCGCTGGCCGCGGCCGGCACCCGCCAGAACAGGCGCACGCCGGCGCGGCTGAGTCCGACCACCAGCAGCAGGCTGCCCACCAGGACCGTGCTCCATACCGGCGCGGCCTGCGCGGCTGGCACGTGCTGCAGCAGCGCCGCCTTGGCCAGGAACCCGGACAGCGGCGGCAGGCCGGCCACGGCCACCGCGGCCACCAGGAACAGCGTGCCGGGCAGCGCCCGTCCAGGCAGCGGTGCGACGACCTCCTTCCAGTCGCCGGCCGCGCCACGCCGGCGCCGGACCAGGTCGCAGATCATGAACAGTGCCGCGGCCACGAAGGTGCTGTGTGGCAGGTAGTACAGGCCGGCGCCGAGCGCGCCCGGGTCATCCAGCGAAAAGGCAATGAACAGCATGGCCGCCGAGAACACCACCAGGTACGAGACCAGCACGCTCAGCCGCACCGCGGCCATCACTCCGAACGCGGCCAGCATCAGCGTGGCCATGCCCGCCCACAGCAGTGTACTGGCACCGAATCCGGCCAGCGCCCCGGCCCCGGCGCCGAACCACAGCGAGGACACCCGCAGCACGGCGTAGAGGCCGACCTTGGTCATGATCACGAACAGCGCCGCCACCGCCGCCGGCGCGCGGGCGTAGGTTTCCGGCAGCCACAGGTACAGCGGCAGCAGCGCCGCCTTGCTGCAGAACACCAGCAGCAGCAGGCCCATGGTCGCCTTCAGCAGCGCGGCGTCCTGCGCCGGCACCGCGGCGATGCGCGGCGCCAGCTCGGCCATGTTCAGGCTGCCGAGCTGGGCGTACAGCAGTCCCAGCGCGATCAGGAACAGCGACGAAGCGGCGACGTTGAACACCACGTAGTGCAGGCCGTTGCGCATGGCCAGCCCGCGCCCGCCGCTGAGCAGCAGCCCGTAGCTGGCGATCAGCATCACCTCGAAGAACACGAACAGGTTGAAGATGTCGCCGGTCAGGAATGCGCCGTTGAGCCCCATCAGCTGGAACTGGAACAGCGCATGGAAATGCGGGGCCCGCAGGTCCCAGCCGGCGCAGGCGTATAGCAGGCACGGCACCGCCAGCAGCGCGGTGGTCAGCAGCATCCAGGCCGACAGCCGGTCGACCATCAGCGCGATGCCCAGCCGCGCCGGCCAGTCGCCCAGCAGGTAGACCTGGATCTGGCCATCGGCGGTGCGCGCGACCAGCGCCAGTACCGAGGCCAGCAACGCCGCCAGCGCGGCCCAGGCCACCGCACGGCGCATCACCCGGCCGTAGCGGCGATGTTCGACCAGCAGCGACAGCGCCGCCCCCAGCATCGGGATCAGGATCGGCAGGATCGCCAGATGGTTCATCGCGGCTCTTCCGGCGCCCGTTGCTGCACATGCGCATCGACGTGATCGCTGCCGTTGTCGCCGCGGCTGCGTATGGCCAGGACCAGGCTCACCGCCGTCATGGCGAAGGAAATCACGATTGCGGTCAACACCAGGGCCTGCGGCAGCGGGTCGGTGTAGTCGGCCAGGGTCGGCGCAACGCCTTCGACCAATACCGGCGGCTGGCCCTGGCGCAGGCGGCCGCCGGCGAAGATCAGCAGGTTAGTTGCATAGGAGAGGAAGGTCAGGCCAAGGACCACGTCGAAGCTGCGCGCGCGCAGCAGCAGATAGATGCCCACCGCGCTCAGCACGCCGATGGCGCTTGCAAGTGCCAGTTCCATCAGCGTGTCTTTGCCTCCGCGGTCTGGGGGGAGCGCCGCAGCGGGTCGATCTGGCCGCGGTGCGAATCGCGCGTGCGCGAGGGCTTGATGGTGCCCAACATCGACAGCATCAGCATGGTCGAGCCAAACACCACCAGGTAGACGCCGGCATCGAATCCGCTGGCGCTGGCCAGTTCCAGTTCGCCGATCAGCGGCAGGTGCAGCACCGCGTGGCCACTGGTCAGGAATGGCAGCTTGAACAGCATCGAGGCCGTACCGCTGACCAGCGCGATCACCAGGCCCGAGCCGACCAGGCGGATGTAGTCCAGGCCGAAGCGCGATTCCACCGACGCCGCGCCCTGGATCACGTACTGCATCAGCAGCGGGACCGCCAGCACCAGGCCGGCGATGAAGCCGCCGCCGGGATCATTGTGGCCGCGCAGGAACAGGAAGATCGAAACGGTCAAGGTCAGTGGAAAGATCATCTGGGTCAGGTCCGCCGGCACCGGCAGCTTGACCGGCGGCCCGGGCATCGCCTTGTCCGGCGCCATCCGCGCGCGCCGCAGCAGCGCGTGCATGACCAGCCCGGCGATGGCGAACACGGTGATCTCGCCGAAAGTGTCGAAGCCGCGGAAGTCCACCAGGATGACGTTGACCACATTGTGGCCGTAGGCCTCGGGCAGCGCGCGCGCCAGTATCTGGCCAGCCACGGTCTGGCTGGGCTGCAGCATCAGGGTATAACTCAGCAGCGCCAGGCCGGTGCCGGCGATGATGCTTAGCGCCGCATCGCGCCAGCGGCGCAGCCGCGCCGGTTCGGGCGGCGAACGCGACGGCAGGTAGTTCATCGCCAGCAGCATCAGCACCAGGGTCACCATCTCCACCAGCAGCTGGGTCAGGGCCAGGTCCGGCGCCGACAGGAACACGAAGGTCAGGCTGATCGCCAGGCCGCTGCCACTCATCGTCAGCACCGCCAGCAGGCGCTGCCGGTGCAGGAACAGGCTGGCCAGCGCGCTGGCCACCATCAGCAGCCAGAGCCCCCAGCCCAGGGCCGGCATCGCCTGCATGGCCGGCCACGGCGGCAGCGCTGCGCCGGTCACGAACGGAACCGCGGCCACGACCACCGCGGTGAGCACCAGCAGCATCAGCATGCGCTGCAGGCTGCCGTTGACGATCGCGTCGGTAAAACGCGAGGTCAGCCCAAACAGCGCCTTGATGTTCCAGTTGAACAGCCAGCGGCCCTGCGACCAGGCCTCCACCGCATGCAGGTCCAGCACCCGGCGCAGGCCCAGGTACAGCGCCACCCCGCCGAGCACCCCGGCGATGCTCATCGCCAGCGGCCAGTTCCAGCCGTGCCAGACCGCCAGGCTGTAGCTGGGCAGGGCCGGACCCAGGATCGCCGCGGCGCCGGCGTGCAGCACCGGGGCGATGGTCAGCGCCGGGACCACGCCCACCGCCACGCACACCAGCACCAGGATCTCCACCGGGATCTTCATCCAGCGCGGCGGCTCATGCGGGACGCTGTCCAGGTCGCGCGGACCATCGCCCAGAAAGGTCTCATAGATGAAGCGCAGGCTATAGGCCACGCCCAGCAGTCCGGCCAGCAGTGCCGCGGTGCCGGTCAGCACGCGGATCGCGATCGGGGCGTGGGTTTCCAGCGCCACGGCGAAGAACATCTCCTTGGACAGGAACCCGTTGAGCAGCGGGATGCCGGCCATCGACAGCGAGGCGATGATCGCCAGCGCGCTGGTATATGGCATCAGCCGGCGCAGCCCGCCCAGGCGGCGGATGTCGCGGGTACCGGTCTCGTGGTCGATGTTGCCGGCGGCCATGAACAGCGAGGCCTTGAAGATGGCGTGGTTGAGGATGTGAAACACGCCGGCCACCACGCCCATCGGCGTGGACAGGCCAAACAGCATGGTGATCAGGCCCAGGTTCGAGATGGTCGAATACGCCAGCAGGCCCTTCAGGTCGTGCTGGAAGATGGCGTTCCAGGCGCCCATCAGCAGGGTGATCGCGCCGATCGTGCTGACCGTATAGAAGAACAGGTCGGTGCCGGCCAGGACCGGGTGCAGCCGCGCCAGCAGGAATACGCCAGCCTTCACCATCGTGGCCGAATGCAGGTAGGCCGACACCGGCGTGGGTGCGGCCATGGCCTGCGGCAGCCAGAAGTGGAACGGGAACTGCGCACTCTTGGTGAAGATGCCGCCCAGTAGCAGATACAGCGCCCACGGGTACAGCGGGCTGGCGCGCAGCGTATCGCCCGAAGCCAGGACCACGTCCAGGTCGAAGCTGCCGACAATGCGGCCGATCAGCAGCACCCCGCCCAGCAGCGCCAGGCCGCCGCCGCCGGTGATCACCAGGGCCATGCGTGCGCCCTCGCGGGCGTCCTTGCGGTGCGACCAGAAACCGATCAGCAGGAACGAGGTCAGGCTGGTCAGTTCCCAGAATACGGTCAGCAGCAGCAGGTTGCCCGACAGCACCACGCCCAGCATCGCGCCCATGAACATCAGCAGGAAGGCCAAAAAGCGCGCGGCCGAATCGGCCTGGCTCAAGTAATAGCGCGCATACATGATCACCAGCGCGCCGATGGCCAGCACCAGCATCGCGAACATCCAGGCCAGGCCGTCCACGCGCAGCGCGAGCTCCAGGCCGATGCGCGGCAGCCAGGCGTGGCGACTGTGCAGCACCTGGCCATCGAGGACCGCCGGCGTCATCGTGCCGAGCAACGCCAGTCCCAGCAGCGGTGCCATCGCCGCGATCCAGAAGATGGCCGTGCGCGGCAGGCGATGTGAGGCAGCCACGGCCGCTGCCATCAGGAACGGCAGGGCCAGCAGCAGGTCGAGGGTTTGCGGCATGCAGGGAATACTGCGATCGCGAGACGCAGGAGGATAACAGCCGGTCTGGAGGGGCCCGTTGACCTGTCCGTCATGCGTGCAGCCCAGGAGCGCGAGCGGTAGAAACGTTCGAGGCAAAAGTTCGCTGTGAGACCAGATTTGTGCGGCTCGCAGGCCTGCGGTGGACTACAAGGCAAGAGGCGGCGCGAATATGGACCGCAGGGCGAGCTTCGCAGCCCGGGCAGCTCTTGCGGTCCACGCTCCCAAGGCCCTTGGCCTATGCTGATGCGATGCCTGTGACCGCCGATTCCGCTTCCGATCATTCACCGCGCACCGCGTTGCTGCTTGGCGGTAGCGGCCAGATCGGCCAGGCGCTGCTGTCGCGTCTGCGCGCCGTGCACTGGCAGGTACTGGCGGTGTCGCGGCAAGCGCAGCCGGCGCAGGCCGGGATGGAGTGGCGGCGCGGCGACCTGCAGCACATGCCGCCGTTGCCGCCGACCGTGCACGCGATCTTCAGTGCCGGGCCGCTGGATGCCTTCGCGCGCTGGTACGCGCGCGGCGCGGTGCAGGCACCACGCGTGGTCGCGTTCGGCTCGACCAGCCTGGCCACCAAGCAGGATTCGATCGATGCACACGAGCGCGACCTGGCCATGCGCCTGGCCGCGGCCGAGCAGGGCGTGTTCGCGCATGCGGCCGCGACCGGTGCGCAGGCCACGCTGCTGCGGCCCACGCTGGTCTACGGCGCCGGCCGCGACGCCTCGCTGACCCAGATCGCCGCACTCGCGCGCCGCTTCGGCTGGTTTCCGCTGCCCGGCGGCGTCAACGGCCTGCGCCAGCCGGTGCATGTGGAGGACCTGGCCGATGCGGCGATGGCGGTGATCGATCGCGCAGCTACCTTCGGCAAGGCGTATGCACTGCCGGGCGGCGAGACGCTGACCTACCGCGCAATGGTCGCGCGCACGCTGGCGGCGATGTCACCACCGGCGCGGCTGCTGGAGCTGCCGGCGCCGGTTTTCAGGATCGCAGTGGGGATCGCGCAGCGGTTCGATATCGCCCGTTCGCTCAATGCCGCCACCATCGAGCGGATGCGGCAGGATCTGGTATTCGACAGCCTGCCGGCCAGGACGGATTTCGGTTATGCGCCGCGCGCCTTTGCGCCGACTGCGGCGATGCTTGGGTAGGAGCGGGCCATGCCCGCGATGGGGCTTTCCCGTCAAAGCCTCTCGCGCCATGGGGCGCTCCTATAAAGATTCGGCACCCAAGTGCACAGGGTAGGGCCTAATACCGCCAGCCCATCCTGCGATAGACCTTGGCCAGCACCCAGATCGGGCCAATCAGCAGATAGACCAGGTCGGTGAGGAAGCTGGGCTTGCGCCCTTCGATCTTATGGCCGACAAACTGCGCGATCCAGGCCAGCACGAACACCGTCACCGCGCTCCACAGCAGCGCGTTCAGGCCGGCGCGCTGGGTCACCAGCCGGCACACGCAGCCCATGAAGAAGAACACCGCGAACATCCCCAGGCCGATCGGACGCGACAGCCGGTTGTAGAACGACCACGCCGCGAACATCGCCAGCGCCGCCCACACGCCGCTGCGCATCCAGTCCACCTGGACCGGGATGCACCACAGCAAGGCGATCACCGACCACAGGATCGCCGGCACCGCGACCACGTGGATGGCCTGGTTCACCGGGTCACGATGGTCCTTCGAATAGCTGGCGAACCAGTCGTCGATTGGACGGGCGGCAGGCGCGTTCATCAATCCCTCCCGAGGATGCGTTCGCTGCGGAGCACAGGATACTTCGTGGTGTCCCAGAAGCGGCTTCCACCTGTAGAGCGGAGCTTGCTCCGCTGGCGCTTTCCCAGCGATCCGACCGGAAAGCAGCCGAGTCCCAACAAGGGAATTGCCACAAGCTCGGCTCTACTGGGAGGCCGCATCGCGCCCGTGCCCCCAAAAAGGGGATAAAGGGCGCTCCTGCAAGTGGCGTCAGTCGACAGTGATGTCGGCCAGCTTCTGCAGGGCGTCGGCGTAGCGGGCGCGGGTGAGCTCGATCACTTCGGCCGGCAGCACCGGGCCGGGCGCGGTCTTGCCCCAGTCCAGCGTTTCCAGGTAGTCACGCACGATCTGCTTGTCGTAACTGGGCGGACTGGTGCCCACCTGGTATTCGTCGGCCGGCCAGTAGCGCGAGGAATCCGGCGTCAGCATCTCGTCCATGATGTACAGGCGGCCGTCGGCGTCGGTGCCGAACTCGAACTTGGTGTCGGCCAGCAGGATCCCGCGTCGGGCGGCGTATTCGGCTGCGAACGCATAGATGCGCAGCGTGGCATCGCGCACGCGCTCGGCCAGGTCGCCGCCGACGGTACGGACCATCGCGTCGAAGTCGATGTTCTCGTCGTGATCGCCCACCGCCGCCTTGGTCGAGGGGGTGAAGATCGGTTCGGGCAGCTGCTGGGCCTGCTGCAGGCCGTCGGGCAGGACGATCCCGCTGACCTTGCCGGTGCGCTGGTAATCCTTCCAGCCGCTGCCGATCAGGTAACCGCGGGCGATGGCCTCCACCGGCACCGGCTTGAGCTTCTTGGTCACGACCGCGCGCTTGGCGTACAGGGCCGGGTCCACGCCTTCGGGCAGGACGCTGGCCACATCGATGCCGGTCAGGTGGTTGGGCATCAAGTGGGCGGTTTTTTCGAACCAGAAGTTGGAGATCTGGCACAGCATCTCGCCCTTGCCCGGGATCGGGTCGGGCAGGACCACGTCGAACGCGCTCAGGCGGTCGGTGGCGACGATCAACAGGTAGTCGCCAGGCGGGGCGTCGGCGGGCAGGCGCTCGCGCGGAATGTCGAAGACGTCGCGGACTTTGCCGCGGTGGCGCAGGTTCAGACCGGGAAGATCAGCTTGCAACAGCGTGGTGGGCACTTAGCACTCCTGACGTGACGCGTTCCTCGCGAAAAACCCCGCGCGCATGGCACACCGGCACGCCGGGCTGGCGGCGGCGGGTCGCGTAGTGTACGCGCCTGCGCGGGTTTGGGAGCGGCTTCGGGGCCGGTCGCGAAACGTGCCGTAAAATGGGGCATCACCCCCACGGCAGGCAGGCACGAATCGATGAACCGCTGGTACGGGAAGCTGCTGGGCGGGATCGCCGGGGCCCTGCTGTTCCGGCCCAATCCGGTGTTCGGGGCGCTGGTCGGACTGCTGCTGGGCCACGCCTTCGACCGTGACTGGTTCAAGCTGGGCAGGGACAATCCGTACCGGACCTTCAACCTGACCAGCGATGCCACCGATGCCGAGGTCGACCAGGCCTACCGCCGGCTGATTTCGCAGTACCACCCGGACCGGATGAATGGCGCCGCGCCCGAGCTGCGCGCCCGTGCCGAAACGCGAGCCCGCGAGCTCAACGCCGCCTACGACCGCATCAAGATCCTGCGCCGCAAGCGCGCGGCCTGACCTCCACTTCCCCGAGCCCGAACCCATGTCGAACTGCATCATCTCCCCGTCCATCCTGTCGGCCGATTTCGCCCGACTGGGTGCCGAAGTGGACGCCGTGCTCGCCGCCGGCGCGGACTGGATCCATTTCGACGTGATGGACAACCACTACGTGCCCAACCTGACCATCGGCCCGATGGTCTGCCAGGCGCTGCGCACCTACGGGGTGACCGCGCCGATCGACGTGCACCTGATGGTCGAGCCGGTGGACCGCATCGTCCCGGATTTCGCCAAGGCCGGCGCCAGCGTGATCAGCTTCCACCCCGAAGCCAGCCGCCACGTGCACCGCACCGTGCAGCTGATCAAGTCGCACGGCTGCAAGGCCGGCGTGGTGCTCAACCCGGCCACGCCGGTGGACATCCTGGACTGGGTCCTGGATGAGGTGGACCTGGTGCTGCTGATGTCGGTCAATCCGGGCTTCGGCGGCCAGGCCTTCATCCCGTCGGCGCTGGACAAGCTGCGCGTTGTGCGGCAGAAGATCGATGCGTCCGGCCGCGACATCCATCTGGAAATCGATGGCGGGGTGAAGGCCGACAACATCGGCGAGATCGCAGCGGCAGGCGCCGATACCTTCGTCGCGGGGTCGGCCATCTTCAACGCGCCCGACTACGGTGAGGTCATCGCCGAGATGCGCGCCGCGGTGGCGGGCGCCAGGTGAGCGTGCAGATCCGCACCGCCACGCGCGCCGATGTTCCGCTGATCCGCGAGCTGGTGCAGGCGCTGGCCGACTACGAGCGCGAGCCCGATGCGGTCAAGGCGACCGATGCGGACCTGGCGCGCACCCTGTTCGATGACGGCGCCACCGCGCACAGCGTGATCTGCGAGCAGGATGGGGTCGCGGTGGGCTTTGCCGTGTACTTCTTCAACTATTCGACCTGGCTGGGCCGCAACGGCCTGTACCTGGAAGACCTGTTCGTGCGTCCCGAAGCGCGCGGGCAGGGCGCCGGCCTGGCGCTGCTGCGCTACCTGGCCAGGCTGGCGGTGGACAAGGGCTGCGGCCGCTTCGAGTGGTCGGTGCTGGACTGGAACCAGCCGGCCATCGACTTCTATCGCGCTGCCGGGGCCAGGCCGATGGACGAGTGGACCGTCTACCGCATGGACGGCCAGGCACTGGCCGATTTCGCCCGCGGCTAAGCTGCGCTACCCCTGGCGCGGATGGCGCGCCTGATACTTAGGAGACTCCCGCATGCTGCCCTTGTTCCGGCTGACCGTCCTGGCCATGGCTGCGCTGCCGCTGACGGCCGCGGCGACCACGTACGACCTGCTGGTGGGCTCGTATACCGAAGGCGAGCGCCCCGGCCTGTATGCGTACCGCTTCGACGGCGCCACCGGCAAGCTCGACGCAAAGCCGTGGCAACAGCTGCGCCTGGACAATCCATCCTGGCTGGTGCTCTCGCCTGACCAGACGCACGTATATGCCGTCAACGAGAACGGCCCCGGCGCGCGCGATGCGGTCGGCCGTGCCAGCGCGCTGGTCCTGGATCCGCAGCACCGGCTCAGGTTGGACAACCAGGTCTCCACCCTGGGCGATCATCCAACCCACGCCAGCCTGGCGCCGGATGGCCGCTATCTGCTGGTGGCCAACTATTCGGTCGATGCCGATCCCGGTGGCACCCTGGCGGTGCTGCCGATCGATGCGCAGGGCCGGCTGCAGCCGGTGACCCAGCTGTCCAGCTACCAGGCCAGCAAGGTCGACCGGGAACGGCAACTGTCGGCGCACATCCATTCGGTCAACTTCGCGCCCGACGGCAAGACCGCGTATGTCGCCGATCTGGGCGGCGACCGCGTCTACGCGTATCGCTATGCGCCGGGAGACAACCCCGAGCGTCCGCTGCAGGCCGCGGCCACGCCGTTCCTGGCGCTGCCGCCGGGCAGCGGACCGCGACACCTGGTGTTCGATGCGGCTGGCACGCATGCCTACCTGACCCTGGAAATGAGCGGGCAGGTCGCGGTGCTGGACGTGGCCGACGACGGCACGCTCAAGCTGCGCGGCGTGCTGGACCTGTTCGCGCCAGGATTCGACGGCGACAATGGTGCCGGCGCGATCCACCTGTCGGCAGACGGCCGGTTCCTGTATGCGGTCAACCGCGGTACCGACGACCATATCGCCGTGTTTGCCGTCGGTGCCGATGGCGGGCTGTCGCTGGTCCAGCGCCGCGCCACCGAGGGCCGCCAGCCGCGCGAATTCAGCATCGCTCCCAGTGGGCGTTTCCTGCTGGTGGCCGCGCAGGGCGACAACCGGATCGTGGTCATCGCACGAGACGCCAAGACCGGTCATCTCGGCAAGACGCTGCAGACCGTCGAGGTCGCCGCGCCTTCGGACTTGAAGTTCCTCAAACCCTGAGAAAAAGGCCGCAGCGGCATCGACATCCGCTGCGGCCTTCGCAATGCTGGAGGCTGATCCTGCCTCCCTCCGTCGTCCCTGCTATGGCCTTCGATACTGCGTGTCATTTCTGACAGGAACATGACAGCGACGGTCATGCGCGGCTGCTAGCCTGCCGCACCCACATCGCCGTGCAATTCTCCATGCCGCAGCCCCGCTGGCGTCTGATCCTCAACGGCAAATCCGGCGGCAACCAGGCCGTGCGCGCCGCGGTCGCCGCCCTGCGCGAGCAAGGCGTGCATCTGGATGTGCGCGTGACCTGGGAGGCGGGCGATGCCGAGCGCTACGTGGCCGAGGCCATCGCCGATGGCGTGGACACGGTGATCGCAGGCGGCGGCGACGGCACCCTGAGCGAGGTCGCCAGCACCCTGGCCCATCGCGACCAAGCAGCCGATGCGTTGCCTGCGCTGGCCCTGGTGCCGCTGGGCACGGCCAACGACTTCGCCGTCGCGGCAGAGATTCCGGTCGAACCGGAGGCGGCCCTGGCCCTGGTGCGCAATGGACTGCCCCATCGAATCGACCTGCTCAAGGTCACCGCCGGCCACGGGCCACATTGGTGCGCCAACGTAGCCACCGGCGGCTTCGGCGCCCAGGTGACGGTGGAGACCGATGAAGCCATGAAGCGCGTGCTGGGCGGACTGGCCTACGTGGTCACCGGCCTGGCGCGCGTGGGCCGGGTGGCGCCGCTGCGCGCGCGCTTCACCGGTCCGGACTTTGTTTGGGAAGGTGCCTTCATCGCGCTGGGCCTGGGCAACGGCCGGCAGGCCGGCGGCGGCCAGGCGCTCTGCCCGGATGCGCTGCTCAACGACGGCTTGCTGGACCTGACCCTGGTCCCCGAGCTGACCGGCGCTTTCACCTCCACGCTGGGCACGCTGATCACCGGCGGCAAGCAGGGCGCGCTGGAGCAGGTCGCCGTGCGCCGGCAGCTGCCCTGGGTGGAGATCGAGGCCGACGCGCCGATCACGCTGAACCTGGACGGCGAGCCGGAGACTTCGCGCCACTTCCGCATCGACTGCGTGCCGGACCGGCTGCGCATGCACCTGCCCGCCGCCTGCCCGCTGCTGGGTTGAGCCTTCGCTGAGGTATTTCGCGGCCGCTCCGCCGATGCGGAGACAGACGGTTCCACCCGGCATGGGCAGTGGCTTTTTTCGCCGTTGCACGGTTGCCGCATTGCGGTAAAGTACGGCCCGTGCCCGCCCTGACGACCAAGCTTTCCTCCCTTTCCGCTCGCCGCGCGTGGCGATGGTGGCCTGTTGCCGTCGCCCATCCCGCCGCCACCGAGTTCCGGAAGGACAGCCTCCTTGATCACCGCCGAGCAGTTCCAGCGCCACGCCGCTGAAGGTCACACCCGCATCCCCGTCGTCCGTGAAGTGCTGTCCGACCTGGACACGCCGCTCTCGGTCTACCTGAAGCTCGCCGACGGTCCCTATACGTACCTGTTCGAATCGGTCGAGGGCGGCGAGCGCTTCGGCCGCTATTCCATCATCGGCCTGCCGGCGCGGCGCATCTACAGCGTGCGTGGCCATACGTTGGAGGTGAGCGAGCACGGCGAGGTCGTGGAAACGCGCCAGCTGGACGATCCGCTGGACGAGGTCGAACGGCTTCGGGCCAGTTATTCGGTCCCCAGGTTCGATGGCCTGCCCGGGTTCACCGGCGGCCTGGTCGGCTGGTTCGGCTTCGAGTGCATCGGCTACATCGAGCCGCGCCTGGCCGCCGGGGACAAACCCGACGAACTGGGCACCCCCGACATCCTGCTGATGCTGTCCGAAGAGCTGGCGGTGTTCGACAACCTCAAGGGCCGGCTGTACCTGATCGTGCACGCCGACCCGCGCCAGCCGCAGGCCTGGGCGCGCGCCAACCGCCGCCTGGACGAGCTGGCCCACCGCCTGCGCCAGGGTGGGGCCGGCTATCCGCGGGCCCAGGTCTCCGACGCCATCGACGAAGCCGATTTCCGTTCGTCCTTTACCCGAGAGGAATACCAGGCGGTGGTGCGCAAGGCGCAGGAGTACGTGCGGGCGGGCGACATCTTCCAGGTGGTGCCGTCGCAGCGCCTGCGCGTGCCGTTCCGTGCGCGTCCGATCGATGTATATCGCGCGCTGCGTGCACTCAATCCGTCGCCCTACATGTATTTCGTCGATGTCGGCGGCACCCAGGTGGTGGGTTCCTCGCCCGAGATCCTGGCCCGGCTGCGCGACGGCATCGTCACCGTGCGTCCGATCGCCGGCACCCGCCCGCGCGGTGCCACGCCGGAACAGGACCTGGCACTGGAGGCCGAACTGCTGGCCGACCCCAAGGAGCGCGCCGAGCACGTGATGCTGATCGACCTGGGCCGCAACGACGTCGGCCGGGTGGCAGAGCCGGGTACGGTGGAAGTGGGCGAGCAGTTCGTGATCGAACGCTACAGCCACGTCATGCACATCGTCAGCGAGGTCACCGGCAGGTTGAAGGCGGGCCTGAGCTACAGCGACGTGCTGCGCGCCACCTTCCCGGCCGGCACCGTCAGCGGCGCGCCGAAGATCCGCGCGCTGGAGATCATCCGCGAGCTGGAGCCGGTCAGGCGCAACGTGTACTCCGGCGCGGTCGGCTACATCGGCTGGCACGGCGATGCCGATACGGCCATCGCCATCCGTACCGCGGTGATCCAGGACGGCTACCTGTACGTGCAGGCCGGCGGCGGCGTGGTCTACGACTCCGATCCCGATGCCGAATGGCACGAGACCATGAACAAGGGCCGCGCACTGTTCCGCGCCGTGGCCCAGGCGGCCAAGGGCCTGTGATGGACGGCAATGCGATGCAGGTGAAGGCTTCCTTCCGCAACGACTACAGCGAAGGCGCGCATCCGCGCCTGCTGCAGGCGCTGGTCCAGGCCAGTGGTGAGCAGAACATCGGCTATGGGCTGGACAGGCACAGCGCACGCGCGGCCGAGCTGATCGTCGCGCGCTGCGGCCAGCCGCAGGCGCAGGTGCATTTCCTGGCCGGCGGCACTCAGACCAACCTGCTGGCGATCAGCGCCTTCCTGCGCCCGCACGAGGCGGTGATCGCGGTGGCCAGCGGCCACGTGGCCACGCATGAAACCGGCGCCATCGAGGCCACCGGCCACAAGGTGCTGGTCACCCCGCACGTGGACGGCAAGCTCACCCCCGACGGCGTGCGTGCGCTGCTGGCCGAAAACACCGGCGAGCACATGGTCAAGCCGCGGCTGATCTACGTATCCAACACCACCGAGCTGGGCACGATCTACACCAGGGCCGAACTGCAGGCGCTGCGCGCGCTGTGCGACGAACGCGATCTGCTGCTGTATCTGGATGGCGCGCGCCTGGGCGCGGCGCTGACTGCGGAAGGCAACGACCTGAGCCTGGCCGACATCGCCGCGCTGACCCATGCCTTCTACATCGGCGGCACCAAGAACGGCGCGCTGCTGGGCGAAGCGCTGGTGGTGGTCGAGCCTGCGCTGCAGGCCGACCTGCGCTATCTGATCAAGCAGCGCGGCGCGATGCTGGCCAAGGGCATGGTCGTCGGCGCGCAGTTCGAGGCATTGTTCGAAGACGAGCTGTTCTTCGAACTCGGTGCGCACGCCAACACGCTGGCCCAGCGCCTGCAGGCCGGACTGAAAGCCGCCGGCGTGCAGCTGCTGCTTGATTCGCCGAGCAACCAGGTCTTCCCGATCCTGACCCATGCCCAGATCCAGTCGCTGGCGCAGGTCACCAGCTTCGAACACTGGCAGCCCCACAGCGACACCCATACCGTGATCCGGTTGGTGTGTTCGTGGGCGACGCGGGAACAGGCCGTGCTCGACCTGATCGACTTCATGAATGCGCTTACCAGCGCCGCGCCGATATCGGCAACAGGAACCTGACCATGCTGCTGATGCTCGACAACTACGACAGCTTCACCTACAACCTCGTGCAGTACCTGCAGGCGCTGGGCGCCGAGGTCGAGGTGGTGCGCAACGATGCGCTGACGGTGGAGCAGATCGCCAGGAAGGCGCCGCAGCGCATCGTGATCTCGCCCGGCCCATGCACGCCCAACGAGGCGGGCGTGTCGCTGGAGGTGATCGAGCGGCTGGGCGCGACCACGCCGATCCTGGGCGTGTGCCTGGGCCACCAGAGCATCGGCCAGGTCTATGGCGGTGATGTGGTCCGCGCCGGTCGCATCATGCATGGCAAGGTCTCGCCGATCCGGCATGAAGGCCGCGGCGTATTCACCGGGCTGCCCGATCGCTACGAGGCCACGCGCTATCACTCGCTGGTGGTCGACAAGGCCACGCTGCCATCCGCGCTGGAAATCACGGCCTGGACCGAGCACGACGACGGTTCGATGGAAGAGATCATGGGCCTGCGCCATCGCGAATTCCCGGTGGAAGGCGTGCAGTTCCACCCCGAGTCCATCCTCACCCAGCACGGCCACGCGCTGCTGAAGAACTTCCTGGAGCGCTGAGCGTGCTGTTCGTGGTGTTGCTGGGCGGCAAGCATCCGGCGTCCAAGATCGAGGTCCACGATGTGGTGTTCGCCAGCGGCGAGCAGCTGCAGGACACCTATCCGCAGCTGGCCCGGCAGTGGTTCGGCGCGCGCAAGGGCCTGCATGTCGATGCCTGGATGACCGTCGACGGCGTCGACGACTACCAGGTGCGCCTGTCCGATATCCAGCCCGGACCGGACGACCCGCGCCTGTTCTTCATCAATCTGGGTGGCTACGAGCCGGGCGAATTCGGCGAAGCGCATCGCTACCTGCTGGTGGTGGCGCGCGATGCGGCCGAAGCCAAGCGCAAGGGCAAGGCGCAGGCCGGCGCGCAGTGGGACAAGCCGCACACAGACAACCTTTACGACGTGGACGACTGCATCCCGGTCGACAGCGTCGAAGGATGTTACGTGCAGTTGCTGCGCGGCTCGCACGCCGGCATCGGCATCTTCAGCGATTACCTCGTCCTGCCCTGACGGCGGACGCATTCACAGACAGGCCATCAATGACCATCACCGCGCAGGAAGCCCTGCAACGCACGATCGAACACCGCGAGATCTTCCACGACGAGATGGTGGAGTTGATGCGCCAGGTCATGCGCGGCGAGGTCTCGCCGATGATGACCGCAGCCATCCTCACCGGGCTGCGGGTCAAGAAGGAAACCGTCGGCGAGATCGCGGGCGCGGCCACGGTGATGCGCGAGTTCTCGCGCACGGTGGAGGTGGCCGACCGCACCCACATGGTCGATATCGTCGGCACCGGCGGTGATGGCTCGCACACGTTCAACATCTCCACCTGCGCGATGTTCGTCGCCGCCGCGGCCGGGGCGAAGGTGGCCAAGCACGGCAACCGCAGCGTTTCGTCCAAGTCCGGCAGCGCCGATGCGCTGGAAGCGCTGGGCGCGAAGATCGAACTGCAGCCCGAGCAGGTCGCCGCCGCCATCGAGGGCACCGGCATCGGTTTCATGTTCGCGCCGATCCACCACCCGGCGATGAAGGTGGTCGCGCCGGTGCGCCGCGAGATGGGCGTGCGCACCATCTTCAACATCCTCGGGCCGCTGACCAATCCGGCCGGTTCGCCGAACATCCTGATGGGTGTGTTCCATCCGGATCTGGTCGGGATCCAGGCGCGCGTGCTGCAGGAGTTGGGCGCGCAGCGCGCGCTGGTGGTCTGGGGGCGCGACGGCATGGACGAGCTCTCGCTGGGCGCCGGCACCCTGGTGGGCGAGCTGCGCGATGGCCAGGTGCGCGAGTACGAACTGCACCCGGAGGATTTCGGCATCGCCATGTCGGCCAGCCGCAACCTCAAGGTGGACAGCCCCGAGCAGTCCATCGCGATCCTGCACGCGGTGCTGGCCGGCGAGCCCGGTCCAGCGCTGGACATCGTCGCCTTCAATGCCGGCGCCGCGCTGTATGTGGCCGGCGTGAGCGATTCGATTGCCGCGGGCATCGGCGCGGCGCGTGCTGCGATCGCCGACGGACGTGCGGCGGCCAAGCTGCGCCAGTACGTGGACTTCACCCGTTCGCTGTGAAGGACTGTGCTTCCTGTAATGCGACGGACCCGTTGTAGAGCCGAGCTTGCTCGGCTGGGGCCGTGCCGGGAAAGCTTCGGCCGAGCAAGCTCGGCTCTACAGGAATTGGGCAGTTCATACACGGGAGCAGGCCATGCCCGCAATGCGGCTTTCCCAGCATGGCAGACGCCGTCTTCGCGATTCCCCCGTCCGTGGCCGATAATGTCCGGCCTCCAGACCCCCGACACCATGAGCGACATCCTCGACACCATCCTGGCCCGCAAGCGTGAGGAAATCGCCGCACGCAGCGCCATCGTGCCGCTGGCCGACCTGATCGCGCGCGTCGGTGATGCCTCGCCGGTGCGCGGCTTTGCCGATGCGCTGCGTCGGACCATCGCCAGCGGCGATGCCGGCGTGATCGCCGAAGTGAAAAAGGCCAGCCCGTCCAAGGGCGTGATCCGGCCCGAGTTCGACCCGGCCGAGATCGCGGTGAGCTATGAATTCGGCGGCGCCTCGTGCCTGTCGGTGCTGACCGACGTGGACTTCTTCCAGGGGGCGGACAGCTATCTGCAGCAGGCGCGCGAGGCCTGCACGCTGCCGGTGCTGCGCAAGGATTTCACCATCGATCGCTATCAGGTGTACGAAGCGCGGGTGCTGGGAGCCGACTGCATCCTGCTGATCGTGGCTGCGCTGGACGATGCACAGCTGGTGGAACTGGCCGACCTGGCCATGCAGCTGGGCATGGATGTGCTGGTCGAAGTACATGACATCGACGAGCTGGAGCGCGCCTTGCAGGTGCCCGCGCCGCTGCTGGGCATCAACAACCGCAACCTGCGCACTTTTGAGGTGTCGCTGCAGACCACGCTGGAGATGAAGAGCGCGGTGCCACGCGACCGCATCCTGGTGACCGAAAGCGGGATCGTCACGCCCGACGACGTGGCCACGATGCGTGGCCAGGGCGTGCATGCGTTCCTGGTCGGGGAAACCTTCATGCGCGCGCCCGAGCCCGGCGAAGCGCTGCGCCAGCTGTTCTTCGCATGACTGTCCCCAGCCCATACCCGAAGCCCGCGGCCGATGCGCCGGTGGTGGTGTTCGATTTCGACCACACCCTGTACGACGGCGATTCGGGCAGTCATCTGTTCGCCTGGCTGATCAAGCGCAGCTGGCTGCGTATCGTGGTCGCGCTGTTGTTTACGCCGCTGCTGGGACCGCTGGTGGCGATGCTGCCCACGCGCCGGCGCGGCATTTCCGGCTATGTGTGGATCGCGACCTTCGGCCTGCATCGCCGGCGCGACCTGGATGCACTGATCGATCGCTATGTCGCAGCCAACCGCGAGGACATGCGCGCCCGGCTGCTGCCAGTGGCGCTGGAGGTGTTCGCCGCGCACCGCGCCGCGGGTGACCGCGTGGTGGTGGCCACCGGCGCACCGCCGGAGCTGGCCCGTCAGATCCTGTCCTTCGTCGCCCACCAGGACGTGCCGGTGATCGGCACCCTGGTCGGGCCGCGTTTCGGCGCGGTGGCCGCGCGTCGCCACTGCCACCATGAAGAAAAGATGCGGATGCTGCGCGAACAGGGCTATGGCGACATCGCCATCGCCTACAGCGACAGCACCGCCGATCTGCCGCTGCTTAAGGCGGCCAGGCGCCCGGTGGTGGTGAACCCGAAGGCGGCCAAGGTTGACCTGTTCCGCCAGCTGCTGCCGACCGGCACGCCGATCCTCAACTGGGGCTGCGCCAGCCGCGGTGGCGAACCGGCGTAGAGCCGAACTTGCTCGGCTGAAGCTTTCCCGGTAAGGCGCCAGCCGAGCAAGCTCGGCTCTACAGGTCGTTTCTGCCGTCTGCCTCAGCGCGTGCCGTACAGCACCACGGTCTTGCCGCGTGCGTGCAGCAGGCCGTCGGCCTGCAGCTTCTTCAGGACGCGTCCGGCCATCTCGCGCGAGCAGCCGACCAGGCGCGCCAGCTCCTGGCGGGAGACGCGCAGCTGGGTGCCCTGCGGGTGGCTCATCGCTTCCGGCTCATGGGCCAGATCGTGCAGGGTGCGGATGATGCGGTCGGTCACATCCAGGAACGCCAGCCGGCTGGCCTTGCGGCTGGTGTCCAGCAGGCGGCGCGAAAGCTGGGTGCCGATGGCGAACAGCAGCTTGGCCGCGTCCGAGGCCAGCTGGCCGCCAAACAGCTGATGCAGGCGTTCGTAACTGATTTCGGCCAGCTCGCACTGGGTCCGGGTGCGCAGCACCACCTCGCGCCGGTCCGACTCGATGAACAGGCCCATCTCGCCGACGAACTCGCCCGGACCGAAATAGCCCAGCACCAGCTCGCGGTCTTCGTCCTCCTCGGCCAGGATGCTGACCGAGCCGCTGACCACGTAATACAGCGTCCCGGCGGGGTCTCCGGGCCGGAACACGTCGGCGCGGGCCGGGTACCGACGGCGGTGGCTGTTGGACAGGAACGACTCGATGGTCGTCAGGTCGGGGATCAACGCACTGGCCGGAGAACGCGTCAGACTCGGGGGAAGGCCTGCTTTCATGGCAGCTCATGAAGTGAAACGGATTGTCCCGAGCTTAGTCTGAATGGGGCGCTTGCGGCAATCTGCGTTGCAGTGTCATTTCGCCGTCAGACCATTTGCCGCATAATTCCGCCCTTCACCCGTTTCCATGCGAAGGTCCATTGCCGTGGTCAAACCACTGCCGCGCCTGAGGCTGCAGGGCTTCAACAACCTCACCAAGGCGCTGAGCTTCAACATCTACGACGTCTGCTATGCGGTCTCGGAAGACGAACGCCAGCGTTACATCGAATACATCGATGAGGAATACAACGCCGATCGCCTGACCCAGATCCTCACGGATGTGGCGGAGATCATCGGCGCCAACATCCTCAACGTGGCACGTCAGGACTACGACCCGCAGGGTGCGTCGGTGACCATCCTCATCTCCGAGGAACCGGTGATCGACAAGTCCGCCGCCAAGGGCGTGATTTCCGACGCGGTGGTCGCGCACATGGACAAGAGCCACATCACCGTCCACACCTACCCGGAAACGCATCCGCAGGCCGGCATCGCGACCTTCCGTGCGGACATCGACGTGGCCACCTGCGGGGTGATTTCGCCGCTGAAGGCGCTGAACTATCTGATCGAGAGCTTCGAGTCGGACATCGTGATCATGGACTACCGCGTCCGTGGCTTCACCCGCGACATCAAGGGCAAGAAGCACTACATCGACCACAAGATCAACTCGATCCAGGACTTCATGGCCAAGAACATCAAGTCGCGCTACGAGATGATCGACGTCAACGTCTATCAGGAAAACATCTTCCACACCAAGATGCATCTGACCGACTTCGACCTGGACCAGTACCTGTTCGAGGAAAAGGCCCGCAACCTGTCGTTCAAGGAGCGGATGAAGATCGAGAACCTGGTGCGCCGGGAGATCGAAGAGCTGTTCCACGGGCGCAACCTGGCCGAGTAACACCGTCCAAGGGACAGGCGGCGACACGGCACTGACCCGAGGTTATGGCATCAACGGCGGGACGACCCGCCCGCGGCAGCCGATGCCGCGTACGAAGATGGCCGACGACGGCCCGGGCTCACGTCCGGGCCGTTTCGTTTTTGCGGCCCGCCATCCTGGCGGCGGGCCATCGCTGTGCGATGTCAAAAATTTCTCCCGGAATTTTTTGCGGCCGGGCAAAACTTTAAGAGGAGACAGGCGATGGCGTGGGTGTATCTGCTGGTGGCCGGGGTGTTCGAGATCGGCTTTGCGATGGGCCTGAAGTACACCGAAGGCTTTACCCGGCTGTGGCCGAGCGTGGGCACGATGGCCGCGGCCGGTGCCAGCCTGTGGCTGATGACCCAGGCGATGAAGGGCATCCCGGTCGGAACCGCCTATGCGGTCTGGACCGGGATCGGCGCCACCGGCGTGGCGGTGGCGGGCATGCTGCTGTTCGCCGAACCGGCCTCGCCGGCGCGGCTGGCCTGCATCGGCATGATCGTGGCCGGGGTGATCGGGCTGAAGCTCGTTTCGTGACCAGGCCCCGCGAAGCGGCCTTTCGGCAAATAGGAAATATGCGACGAACCGACCTGTAGAGCCGAGCTTGCTCGGCTGAAGCTTTCCCGAAAAAATCCCGGCCAAGCAAGCTCGGCTCCACAGACAATCGGGCGTTCCTACAAGCGGTAGGCGACCGTCTTCATGAAGCGCGAGGCCAGCCGCATCACGCCGGAGACCGGCGGCGGAAGCAGGCGCGCGCCGGCATGTTCGGCGTTGTCGGCGTGGCGGGCCTCGTCTTCCTTCATCACCCGCAGAACCGCGCGGCTGCGCAGGTCGGCCGGTGGCAGGATGTCCAGATGCTCGTCCAGGTGGGCCTCGACCTGGCGCTCGGTTTCGACCACGAAACCCAGGTTCCAGCCGTCGCCGCGCAGCCCGGCCAGCAGGCCGATCGCGTAGCTGCCGCTGTACCACAGCGGGTTGAACAGGCTGGGGCGGCTGTCCAGTTCGCGCAGGCGCTGCGCGCACCAGGCCAGGTGGTCGGTTTCCTCCTGCGCCGCTTCGTGCAGGTGGGCGCGGGTTTCGGGATTGCGGGCCACGGCGGCCTGGCCCGAATACAGCGCCTGGGCGCAGACCTCGCCGACGTGGTTGATCCGCATCAGGCCCGCGGCATGGCGGCGTTCGGCCTCGTCCAGGGCGATTTCGGGCGTGCTGGCGGCCGGATAGGCGCGGTGGGCGGGCGGGTCGCCCAGGGTGGTTTCCAGCGCGTGCTGGGTTTCGGCCAGGAACAGGTCGATGACGGAATGCAGGCGGGTCGCGGTCATGGCGGCAGTGGGGAGCCGTGGCGCTGCCCAGCTGGCAGCGGAAGGCCATGTTCCCCCGCGACGGCGGGGATGCCAAGCGCTCTTGGGACGCGGCGCGCCCGGTGTTGGGAGGCTTGCAAGCGGCCGACCGGGCCCGTATAATCCCGCCCCTTCACGTTTCACCCTTCACAACGCGTGGCAGAGTTCCGCACGGGGCAAGGTCCTGAGCGCAATGAGCCCGACCAAACAAAAAGAGCTTCTTTCATGAGCACGTTCACCGCAAAGAACGAGACCGTCCAGCGCGACTGGTACATCGTTGACGCCTCGGGCAAGACCCTGGGCCGTCTGTCCACCGAGCTGGCCCGCCGTCTGCGCGGCAAGCACAAGCCGGTCTATACCCCGCACGTTGATACCGGCGATTATCTGATCGTCATCAACGCCGAGAAGATTACCGTGACCGGTAAGAAGCTCACCGACAAGAAGTATCACCGTTTCACGGGCTACATCGGCAATCTGAAGACCGAGAGTCTGCAGCAGGCCCTGGACCGTCATCCGGAGCGCGTGATCGAGACCGCCGTGAAGGGCATGCTGCCGAAGGGCCCGCTGGGCCGCGCCATGTACCGCAAGCTGAAGGTCTACGCCGGTACCAACCATCCGCACGCCGCACAGCAGCCGCAGGTCCTGGACATTTAATCATGGCTATTACTCAGAACTACGGCACTGGCCGTCGCAAGTCCTCCACCGCCCGCGTGTTCCTGCGCAAGGGCACCGGCAAGATCACCGTCAACGACCGTCCGCTGGACGAGTTCTTCGGCCGTGAGACCGCGCGCATGATCGTGCGCCAGCCGCTGGAGCTGACCAACAACACCGAGAGTTTCGACATCCTGGTGACCGCTGCTGGCGGTGGCACCACCGGCCAGGCCGGCGCCATCCGCCTGGGCATCGCCCGCGCGCTGGTCGAGTACGACGAAACCCTGAAGTCCGAGCTGCGCAAGGCCGGCTTCATGACTCGCGACGCCCGCGAAGTCGAGCGCAAGAAGGTCGGTCTGCACAAGGCACGTCGCGCCACGCAGTTCTCCAAGCGCTGATCTACTTCTGCTTTTCAACGAGCGGCGTTACAATCGTCGCTCGGTGTTTCCACAGCCCCGTCGCCAAGCGGTAAGGCACCTGACTCTGACTCAGGCATTCGGAGGTTCGAATCCTTCCGGGGCTGCCATCTTCAAAAAAACCCGCCTTACGGCGGGTTTTTTTTGGCTGAACTTCCGGCAATCCCCTCTTCGGCCATCGCTGCGCGATAGCGCGAATCGCTGCACCCACGTAGGAGCGCACCGCAGGGGCACGAACGGGCTGTCGAGAAAGCTTCATCGCGCCCCTGCGGTGCGCTCCTACTGGCAGACCGCAGGCAGCCAGGTGTCCGGGCGCGTAAAATGCCAGGCTGTTCCGCGGCCGCCATCGCCGCCGCCTTCGGATAACGGCCCTGCCATGAGTGTCTCCCCGCCTCCTCCCCTCACGCCGGCCGATGAGGTCGTCGGCCGCATGCGCCGGGACGGCTATGTCGTGCTCGACCGCGCGGCGGTCTGCACGATCGCCGGCTGCAGCGCCGAGCAGTTGGCGGCGTTGGCGCCGGCCTGGGACGACCTGGCGGTGGATACCTACCTGCGCGATGGCGGGCGCTACCGTCGCCGTCGCCACGCTTGCTTCGTGCAGGACGATGATGCGCTGGTGCAGGCGCCGCCTCGCGCGCACTGGCAGTCGGAGGACTACAACGCGCTGCACGGCGGCATGCACCGCTGGTTTGAGCCGGTGGCCGACGCCACCCTGGCCGCGCCGGCCTGGTCGGGCCTGATCGAAGGCTTTGGCCGTCTGTTCGCGCAGTTGCGCGGCCAGCGGCGTTGGTACGTGGAAGCCCACCAGTTCCGGATCGACACCGCCGACGGGATCGGCCGGCCGACGCCGGAGGGCGCGCATCGCGACGGGGTGGATTTCGTGGTGGTGTTGCTGGTCGACCGGGTCGATATCAAGGGTGGCGAGACCCGGGTGTTCGAAGCCGACGGCACCCAGGGCCAGCGTTTCACCCTGGGCCAGCCGTGGTCGGCGCTGCTGCTGGACGATGCGCGGGTGATCCACGAATCCACGCCGATCCAGCCGCGGGACGGCGTAGGACATCGCGACACGCTGGTGCTGACCTACCGGGCCGGGGCGTTCCAGGGCGAGGACTGATGTCGTGCGACGGATGCACTGCGTAGAGCCGAGCTTGCTCGGCTGGGGGGCGGGCCGGGAAGGCTTAGTCGAGCAAGCTCGGCTCTACAGGAGTCGGGCGAGCCCATGCTTGGGCGCTCCTGCGATGCCGCCAGTTACAATTGAAACGATGGCGCCATACGCGGCGCGCGGAGACATTCGATGAAGCTGGGTTCCCTGAAGGAAGGCGGCCGTGACGGCACGCTGATCGTGGTGTCACGCGACCTGACCCGCGCCGTGCGCGCCAGCGGCATCGCGCCGACCCTGCAGCGTGCGCTGGACGACTGGTCGAGCGTGGCGCCGCGGCTGCTGGCCTTGTCCGAGGCGCTTGATGCCGGCCAGGCCGATGGCGACTTCGACCTGGATTTCAACGCGCTGGCCGCGCCGCTGCCGCGCGCCTACGAGTTCGTCGACGGCAGTGCCTACCTGCCGCATGTCGAGCGCGTGCGCCAGGCCCGCGGCGCGCAGGTGCCGGAGAGCTTCTACACCGATCCGCTGATGTACCAGGCCACCAGCGCGGGATTCCTGGGGCCGCGCGAGCCGATCCGCGTAGTCAGCGAGGACTACGGCATCGACCTGGAGGCCGAGGTGCTGGTGGTGACCGGCGATGTGCCGATGGCGGTCGATCGCGCCCAGGCGGGCGGGCTCATCCTGCTGGTCGGGCTGGTCAACGACGTCTCGCTGCGCAACCTGATTCCGCCGGAACTGGCCAAGGGCTTCGGCTTCCTGCAGGCCAAGCCGCGCTCGGCGCTGTCGCCGGTGCTGGTGACCCCGGACGAGCTGGGCGATGCTTGGCAGGGCCACAAGCTGCACTTGGCCATGGACACCCAGATCAACGGCGCCTGGTTCGGCGCGCCGGAAGCCGGCGTGGACATGCAGTTCGACTTCGCCCAGCTGGTTGCCCATGCCGCGCGGACCCGGCCGCTGGTGGCCGGCACGCTGGTGGGGTCGGGCACGATCGCCAATCACGACACCGGCAAGGGCGCGTCCTGCCTGGCCGAGCAGCGCGTGGTGGAAACCTTGCGCGATGGCCAGCCGGCCACGCCGTTCCTGTCCTTCGGCGACACCGTGCGGATCGAGATGCGGGCGCGCGACGGGAGCCCCATTTTCGGTGCGATCGAACAGCGCATCGAACGCCAGCCTTTGCCGTAGCGGCTTCACATCCCACAATATGGGGATGGCGCCGCGATCGCGACGCCGACTGATCGAGTCGAGGTTGTCTACGCGTGGCGGAGCTTTTGCGGCTGTATTCCTACTGGCGTTCCAGCGCCGCCTATCGGGTCCGGATCGGTCTCAACCTCAAGGGGTTGAGCTACGACCTGGTGCCGGTGCATCTGGTGCGCGATGGCGGCCAGCAGCATCAGCCTGATTACGCCAAGCTCAATCCGCAGCACCTGGTGCCGACCCTGATGCATGGTGGCCGGGTGATGCGCCAGTCGCTGGCGATCCTGGAATATCTGGACGAAAGCTGGCCCGAGCGGCCGCTGCTGCCGGCCAGCGCCCGCGACCGCGCCCGCGTGCGCGCGCTGTCGCAGCTGGTGGCCGCCGACATCCATCCGCTCAACAACCTGCGCGTCATCCGATTCTTCGAAGATGAGTGGATGGTGCCGCCGGTCGAACGCGACGCCTGGGTGCGGCACTGGATTGTCGAAGGCTTCCAGGCCATGGAGACGCTGCTGGCCGACGATCTGGTCACCGGCGCCTTCTGCCACGGCGAGGCGCCGGGCATGGCCGACTGTTGCCTGGTGCCGCAGGTCTACAACGCGCGCCGTTTCGGCGTGGACATGAAGGCCTATCCCACCATCAGCCGGATCGAACGGGCCTGCCTGGCGCTGCCGGCATTCCACCAGGCCAGCCCCGAACAACAGCCCGATGCACCGCAGGCCGAAGCCGCCAGCGTCTAAGGCCGGGCGAGGTCCATAAAAAAAGGCCACCGCATGCGGTGGCCTTTTTGATCCCGGGAAGCCTCAGCTGAAGCCGTGGGTGATCGTCGGTGGCGAGCTGCTCTCGTACAGGTCCGCGTACGGGTCATGCTCGCCGCTGGAGCCTTCGGACAGGCGGAACTTCAGCGCCAGGCCGTCACGCGAATCGGCCGCGCGCAGGGCTTCTTCCTGGGCGATCTTGCCTTCCTTGACCATGCGGAACAGGCACTGGTCGAACGATTCCATGCCGTCTTCCAGCGATTCTTCCATCGCCTGCTTGATCTCGTGAATCTGGCCACGGCGCAGCAGGTCGCGGATCACCGGGGTGTTGATCAGCACCTCGGCGGCCGGGATGCGGCGGCCATCGACCCCCTTGACCAGACGCTGTGAGACCACCGCGCGCAGGTTCAGCGCCAGGTTCATCAGCACGTTCTTGTGCGCGGTCTCCGGGAAGAAGTTGAGGATGCGCTCGATGGTCTGGTCGGCGTTGTTGGAGTGCAGCGTGGCCAGGCACAGATGCCCGGTCTCGGCGAAGGCGATGGCCGCCTCCATCGTGGTGGCATCCAGGATCTCGCCGATCAGGATCACGTCCGGTGCCTCGCGCATCGCGTTCTTCAGCGCGTTATGGAAGGCATGGGTGTCCAGGCCGACTTCGCGCTGGTTGACGATCGACTGCTTGTGCCGGTGCAGGTATTCGATCGGATCCTCGATGGTCAGGATGTGGCCGGTGGTGCTGGAGTTGCGGAAGTCGATCATCGAGGCCAGCGAGGTCGACTTGCCCGAGCCGGTCGAGCCGACCAGCAGGACCAGCCCGCGCGGGGTCATGATGATGTCCTTGAGCACCTGTGGCAGCTGCAGCTCCTCGATGCTGGGGATCTTGCTGCGGATGGCGCGGATGACCATGCCCACTTCGCCGCGCTGCTTGAACACGTTCACCCGGAAGCGGCCGGCGTCGGCCAGGGCCACGGCCATGTTCAGCTCCAGGTCGCGCTCGAACTGGGGCACTTGGCCCTCGTCCATCAGCGAATAGGCGATCTTCTTGACCATGCCCGGCGGCAGGCCGGTGTTGCCCAGGGGATAGAGCTTGCCTTCGATCTTGATGTAGACGGGCGCGCCGGTGGTCAGGAACATGTCCGACGCGTTCTTTTCCGTCATCAGCTTGAGGAAATAGCCGATGTCCATGATGAGCCCCTGCTGGCTGAAACGCCCGCGCGCATTGCAAGTACAGCGCGAGCTTGACGACAATGGCCGCGGATTCCCCTTGAACGCCGCGTACCTGAAGATGATTCGTAGCTTCGCACAATTCCCAGGGCTGCTGTGTGCGGCCTGTCTGGCCTTCGCGGCTGCCCCTTCGGCCCATGCGCAGGAGGCGGCATTGGCTGAGCTGGCCTCAGCCCAGGCGGCCGTGCAGCGCGCGGCCGACGCCGATGCCGACCAGTACGCGCCGGACCTGATCCAGGCTGCACGCGAAAAGGTTTCCCAGGCCCAGGCCCTGGCCCAAACCCGCAGCGGCCGCAAACAGGCACCATTGGTCGCGCTGCAGGCCCAGGCCGATGCCGACCTGGCGCGCGCGCGCAGCGAGCAGGCCACCACCCAGGCCAAGCTGGCCCAGGAGCAGTCGGAGATCGACCGCCTGCGCATGGCCCTGAACCTGCCCGAGGGCACGCCATGACCCTGCATCGTGCGCTTGTCCTGGCCGTGCTGCTGGCCCTGTCTGTCCCCGCATTGGCGGCCGATGACGCGGTTCTGGTCCAGTTGAACGCGCGCCTGTCGGCGCTGGACAACAACCCGCAGCTGCGCGAGCAGGGCGCCTACGAGCGGGTGCAGGCCATGCAGGCGATTGCCCGCTACGCCGATGCCAAGCGCAGCGATCGCGACGGTGCCCTGTATGTGGCCCAGCGCCGCGTGGAAATCGCCGAGCTCGCCGCGCAGACCGCCGTGGACAGCCGCAAGGTCGGCGAACTGGACCAGACCCGCAACGCGCTGCTGCTGGAAGCCAGCCGTCGCGAGACCGCCCGGGTCCGCCAGGAAGCCGAGCGCCTGCGCGTGCAGCAGCAGATCCAGGCCGAAGAAGCCGAGCGCGTGCGCCAGCAGGCCGAAGCCGAGGCCGCCGCGGAGGCCGACCAGATCCTGACCAATGCCACCGGCGCGCAGCAGGCCAAGCTGTCGGCCGCGCGCCAGAAGGACGCCAGCCTGGCCCGCCAGGAAGCCGAACTGGTGTCCGGCGCCAAGCTGCCCAAGTCCACCTTCACCGCCGATGGCGCCGAGACCTTCGCCCTGCCGGCCAGCATGTTCGACGCCGGCAAGGCCAGCCTGTCGGCCGCGGGCAAGTCCGCGGTCCAGGCGCTGGCGGCGTATCTGGACGCCACGCCCGGCGCCAAGGCACGCGTGGACGGCTACGGCGACAAGCAGACACCGGGCGCCCGGCGCTCGGCCGCGTTGCGGACCGCGCTGATTGCCGCTGGTGCGCCCAAGGGCCGCGTCAGCGACGGCGGCGGCAAGGGCGCAGGCACCAAGACCCAGGCCGCAGTCGTCGTGGTCACGCTTTAAATTCATGTTAAAAATCAGTGGTTTATTGGTTTTCTGTGGAGACTTTCGCGGTCCGCGCGCGACTGGCTAAGCAGCTCGTCGGTTTGCTGTACGAACACCGTCGCGGACCCTTGTCGGTCTGGCAGGCCAGGAGTAGGGTCGTATCCCCAGGAGGTCGCCAAGACCGCCTGGATTGACGGAGACGCCGCGCCAATGAAGCCGATGCCCGATCCAATCCAGCCAGCCGCGCACGCCCATGCCGGGCGTCGGTTCGATGATCCGGTGCTCCCCCACGCCACGCCCTGTGCCCTGATCCGGCCGGGGCGTTTGCATTTCAGCTGAAGGAGACTCGCAATGTTCGAAGGGCAACCCCAGTCCGAAATCGAGGCAATGATCAAGGCCGACCCCGAGTTCAAGCAGCTCTACGAGCGCCACCGCAAACTCGACAAGAAGGTCACCGACGCCGAGTTGGGTGTCCTGCCGATCGACGAAACCACGCTTGGACAGATGAAACGCGAGAAGCTCCTGGCCAAACAGCGCCTGCAGCGCAAGTACGACGCGGCGCCGCACTAGTTCGCAGTCGCGGGTGCCGGTGCTTTCCTCGTCCGACACCGGCACCCGCGCAATTGATCGCCAGCGGCGGCCCGACGGGCCGCCGTTTTTCGCTGCAAGGCCTGAACGCCGGCCGCGGAGACTGAACGGGTTTTGGTGGCGGCAATGCCATAATCGGCGGTCACCAACGACGAGCGTCACCCCATCCATGGCGATTCATTCCTCGGTCCTCGACCTGATCGGCCACACCCCCATCGTCAAGGCGCAGCACCTGGACGCCGGTCCGTGCGAGCTGTACCTGAAGCTGGAAAGCGCCAATCCGGGCGGCTCGATCAAGGACCGCATCGGCCTGTCGATGATCAGCGCGGCCGAGGCGCGCGGCGACCTCAAGCCCGGCGCCACCCTGGTCGAGGGCACCGCGGGCAACACCGGCCTGGGCCTGGCCCTGGTCGCCCAGCAGAAGGGCTACCGGCTGATCCTGGTGGTGCCGGACAAGATGAGCCGGGAGAAGATCTTCAACCTGAAGGCCATGGGCGCCGAGGTGGTGCTGACCCGCTCGGACGTGGCCAAGGGCCATCCGGAGTACTACCAGGACATGGCCGCGCGCATCGCCAGTCAGACGCCCGGCGCCTACTTCATCAATCAGTTCGGCAATCCCGACAACCCGGCCGCGCACGAGTTCGGCACTGGCCCTGAGATCCTGGAACAGATGGACGGCCAGCTGGATGCCATCGTGTTCGGCTGCGGCAGCTCGGGCACCATGACCGGCCTGTCGCGCGCGTTCGCAAAGGCCTCGCCCAACACCGAGCTGGTCCTGGCCGACCCGGTCGGCTCGATCCTCACCGAGTACATCAACCAGGGTACGCTGAGCGAAAAGTCCGGCAGCTGGCTGGTGGAAGGCATCGGCGAGGATTTCCTGCCGGCCATTTCCGACTTCAGCCGGGTCAAGAAGGCCTATGCGATCCCGGACAAGGAGAGCTTTCTGACCGCGCGCGAGCTGCTGGCCAAGGAAGGCATCCTGAGCGGTTCCTCGACCGGTACGCTGCTGGCCGCCGCGCTGCGCTACTGCCGCGAGCAGACCACGCCCAAGAAGGTGCTGGTGTTCGTCTGCGACACCGGCAACAAGTACCTGTCCAAGATGTACAACGACTACTGGATGCTGGACAACGGCTTCATCGAGCGCCCCCAGCACGGCGACCTGCGCGACCTGATCCTGCGTCCGTACAGCCAGAAGGACACGGTCGTGGTCGCCCCGACCGACCTGCTGACCACCGCCTACCAGCGCATGAAGCTCTACGACGTCTCGCAGCTGCCGGTGATGGAAGGCGAGAAGCTGGTCGGCATCATCGACGAGTCCGACGTGCTGCTGCACGTCTACGGCGACGAGGCGCGCTTCGGCGACCCGGTGGCCACGGCCATGGTCAGCAAGCTGGAACGGCTGGATGTGGCCTCGCCGATCGAGGCGCTGCTGCCGGTGTTCGACCGCGGCCAGGTGGCGATCGTGACCGACAAGGCCACCGACAAGTTCCTGGGCCTGATCACGCGCATCGACCTGCTGAATTACCTGCGCCGGCGCGTGCAGTGATCCGGCGCGTTCATTTTCAGATCAGTCACATGCGCATGTCACCCATGTCACAGCGCTGCTAGAATCCCGACCGCACTAACGGAAGTCCTCCATGTCCGATCACACTCGCGGGAGCCAGGACGGCGACAGCACCCTGGCTCTGGCGACGCTTGCCATCCACGGCGGGCAGTCCCCCGATCCCAGCACCGGGGCGGTCATGCCGCCCATCTATGCCACCTCGACCTACGCCCAGCGCAGCCCGGGCGAACACACCGGCTTCGAATACAGCCGTACCCAGAACCCGACCCGCTTCGCATACGAGCGTTGCGTGGCCGCATTGGAAGGCGGCAGCCGCGGCTTTGCGTTCGCCTCAGGGATGGCCGCCACCGCGACCGTGCTGGAGCTGCTCGACAGCGGCCGCCACGTCATCGCCATGGATGACCTGTATGGCGGCAGTTACCGGCTGTTCGAGCGTGTGCGCAAGCGCAGCGCCGGCCTGGATTTCAGCTTCGTCGACCTGACCGATCCGGCCGCGTTCGAGGCGGCGATCCGTCCCGAGACCAAGATGGTCTGGAACGAGACGCCCACCAACCCGATGCTCAAGATCGTGGACATTGCCGCGATCGCGCAGATCGCGCGCAAGCACGGTCTGCTGGTGGTGGTGGACAACACCTTCGCCTCGCCGATGCTGCAGCGCCCGCTCGCGCTCGGCGCCGACATCGTCATCCATTCGGCCACCAAGTACCTCAACGGCCATTCGGACATGGTCGGCGGTATCGCCGTGGTCGGTGCCGACACCGAACTGGCCGAACAGCTGGCGTTCCTGCAGAACTCCGCCGGCGCGGTGCAGGGGCCGTTCGACAGCTTCCTGGCCCTGCGCGGCCTCAAGACCCTGCATCTGCGCATGAAGGCGCACTGCGACAACGCCCTGGCGCTGGCGCAATGGCTGGAAACGCACGATGCCGTGTCGAAGGTGATCTATCCAGGCCTAGCCTCGCATCCCCACCACGCCCTTGCCGCCAAACAGATGACCGGCTTCGGCGGCATCATCTCGTTCGAACTCAAAGGCGGCGCCGAGGCGGCCAGGCAGTTCTGCGAGAAGACCCAGCTGTTCACCCTGGCCGAGTCCCTTGGCGGGGTGGAAAGCCTGGTCAATGTCCCTGCCTTGATGACCCACGCGTCAATTCCCGTCGAGCGCCGCGCGCGACTGGGCATCAGCGATGGGCTGGTGCGGCTGAGCGTGGGTATCGAAGATGTAGAGGACCTGTTATCCGATATCCGCCGAGCACTGCCGTGAAACAGGAAATCAGGAATACCGAAATATGACGTCTTTTTTTGGCCATCTGCGAAGCAGTGCCAGATTCCCCGAATTCTGGTCGTACTCAAGTTGGTTGAGCATCGCTACCAAGTACCGGCGCACCCGCCTGGGGCTGATCTGGGCGATCATGCCCGTGGCAGTGTTCGTGGGGGCGATCGGCAACATCTATTCGCACCTGATGGGGCATAAATCAGGCTATTACATCCCGTATCTCGCAGTGGGCTACATCGTGTGGCGCTTCATGGTCCAGTGCACGAATGAGGCTTCCTCCATCCTGCGTGAAAGCAAGTCCTTCATCATGGACGGACGGATCCGTTTGACCGACTTCGTGCTCAAGTCCTTGTCGAAGGCCCTGTTCTATTTCCTGATTAGCTTGCCAGTCGCGATCGTCGCGGTGACATGGTCACCGGAAATGCACCTGATCAACTTCCTGACGATCCTGATTACCTTTCCTGTTGTCTTCATCAACATGATCTGGTGGTCGACCTGTGTGTCGTTGATCGGAGCGCGCCATCCCGACGCTGGCGAAGTGGTCAACACCATGTTGAGATTCGGCATGCTGCTGACGCCGATCCTGTGGGTGGGGGGGCGCTATGCGGTTGGAAGCCTCGGTTGGTGGGCTTCACACGCCAATCCGGCATTCCATCTGATCAATCTGGTAAGAGCGCCAATTCTTGGTGAATCAGTGGGTGTGTACACGTGGGCCTATCTAGCGGTCATGACCGTGGGCGGCCTGGCTTTGGCGAGCTTCCTGTATCGCCGTTACAGGCGGTTCGTGCCGCTGTGGATCTGATGGGAGTATTCAAATGACGGCACGGATCAGCGCGCATAACGTTACCCTGCAGGTTCCCTATTACGTGCAGCCGACCCGGAAGACGACATCCTGGGCGGGTACGTTGTTAAGGGCCGCCACATCACTTCCTGAGCGCCGTTTCGCGACGCTGCTGGACAATGTGTCGTTTGATGTACGCGAAGGCGACCGCGTCGCCCTTATCGGTGCCAATGGCGCCGGCAAGACCACGTTGTTGCGCGTGCTTACCGGGGCGTTCCAGCCCACCAGCGGTCATGTCGAGGTCGAAGGCTCGCGCCAAGCGTTGTTGAACCTCGGCCTCGGGCTCAATCCCGAAGCAACCCTGATCGAAAACATCTATCTGCGCGCGACTGCCATGAGCATGCGGGCCGCGCATGTGCGCACGCTGGTGGATTCCATTCTCGATTTCGCCGAGCTCACCGAGATGGCCAACCGGCGCCTGCAGACCCTATCTTCCGGCCAGCGCATGCGGTTGGGTTTTGCGATCTCCACCGCACAACAGCACGACATCATGCTGCTGGACGAGTGGTTTGGCACTGGTGATGCTTATTTCATGCGCAAAGCGCGGGATCGTCTCATCGACCGCGTCAAGGGCAGCAAGATCGTAGTCGTGGCGAGTCACAACTCGGACCTGACCAAGCAGCTGTGCTCGCATGGTCTGATCATCCAGCACGGGCGAGCGGTGTTCTTCGGTCCGATCAAGGAGGCTCTGGCGCTGTACGGAAAGAGCGTGGCCGAGGCGAAGGCTGCCCGGGCGGCTGCCGCTGCCACCGCCGAAACCGCCCAGTTATCTGTCGTCTGACGGCGGGCCTGGGTGCGTCTGCTCCTGATCGCCTACGAGTTCCTGCCCAGCGCGTCGCCACAATCGCTTCGCTGGGCCTACCTCATTGGTCGCCTGGCCGATCGCGGCCACGAATGCCATGTGCTGGCGCCCGATCTGCTGGCGCGCACCCATGGCCTGCCGCCCCTGCCAGAATCGGTGCGGGTACATCGTGTGTATCCGGGGCCGGTGCGGGGCACGCTTGATCGCCTGTCGTTGCGCAAGCCCCAGGCGCAGCCACAAGCCGTCACTGCAGCGCCTGGCTGGACGGTAGCGGCAGGGCCGGCGACGTTGAACTGGAAGGGCAGGCTGGTCGAGCGGGCGCAGCATGTGATCGGACGCGCCGTGTTTCCGGACCTGCGCGGCGAATGGCTTCGGCCTGCCACCGCGGCGCTGCCGGCGCTGCTGGAGCGCCTGGCGCCGGATGTGGTGATCAGTTCGCATGAGCCGGCGACCAGTCTCCAGCTAGGGTTGCAGGCACAACGACTTGGCTATCGCTGGATCGCCGATCTGGGCGACCCGGTGCTTGCGTCCTACACGGAGGCACGCTGGCGACGGCGTGCTGGGAGGCTTGAGCGCAGCACGATGCAGCGTGCCGAGCATGTGGTGGTCACGACCGAGGAAACCCGCCGGCTCCTTGCCGAGCGTAACGCGGTACCGCTTGAGCGGATATCGGTGATACCGCAGGGCTATGACGAGCAGTTCCAGCAGGGGGTGGGTATGGCACCGAGCGGATGCTTTGACCCGGGCTTGACCGAGCTGCTATATGCCGGCAGCTTCTATAGTTTCAGGCGTCCGGATGCGCTACTTGACGCTGTGGCCAGAACGCCCGGCGTGCGGTTGAATATTGCCTCCGCCAATGTGCCTATCGAGGTGCTGGCTGCCGCCCAGGCCTGCCCCGGACGGGTTCGTGTCCTGGGGTATCTGCCGCACAGGGCGCTGTTGCAGCTGCAAAAAGAGGCGAACATGCTGGTCAACATCGCCAACCAGGATCCCAGCCAGATCCCGGGAAAGCTGTACGAATATTTCGGATCGGGAACTCCCGTTCTGCACCTGCAGGCGCAGGCGGAAGATGCCACCGGGGATCTGTTGCGGCAGCTGAGGCGTGGCTGGAGTTGCCGCAATGAACCAGACGCAATCAGCAACATTCTCGCCTCAATTCATGGTCTGCGTCTGTCCGGGGAGATGGACGGACATGTCGACCTTGGCCAGAAATCCGTGGCTGGATACTCGTGGACATCGGCGGCGGTCGCCTTCGATCACCTGATTGTTGGCGACCGGGTGTCGCCTGCGGGAGCGTGCGCATGAGCGGAATCGGGCCGGAGCCTGGTCCTGCGGCGGAACTGCATCGCCTCAGGCGCCGAGTAAACCAGTTGCAGGAAGCACTGGCAGCCAGCCGGTCGGAAGTGCAGGCGCTGCTGAACAGCTACTCGTTCCGCATCACCGCCCCATTGCGCTGGGTGCGCAGCCGGCTCTCGGGCGCGCGGGCGGCGGATGTCGTGCACACGACAGCCGGCAAGGAGGATAGCGGTACCTCGATGAGTCTGTTCCGGAAGGAACTGAGATCCAGTGAGTCACGTCCGAGCGGCGCGAACGACAACTATCACCCGCTGGACTTCGACGATGCATTGGCGCCCCTGGTCGGCTTGCCGGTGATTGATGGCGAGGTGTCGGCTGCTTCACAGGACGGCACCTGCTTCTGGGGGCGGGGCGAACCTGCGCTGCGCATCGCAACCGTGATCGGACGGGAGTTGCGGGAGGAGCTGGCGTTCGACGCGGCCGTCATCCCCTTGCGCCGTGACGGCTGGTTGCAACAGCTGCAGCGCGGAGGGATTGATTTTCTGTTGCTGGAGACGGCGTGGGATCCCGAGGGTGGCTGGGATTTCGCTATGGTTGGCGGGCAATCGCATCGTGAAGCCCTGCTGGCGCTGCTTGGCACCTGCCGAAGCATGGCCGTGCCGGTAGTGCTGTGGGCGCGTGAGGATGCGGCAAATTTCGCAAATTTCGCCTGGCTGCTGACGGAGGTCGATCGTGTATACGCGATCGATGAGCCCTTGCAGAAACATATCCTCAAGGAGTTGCCCGGCAAGCGGGTCGGTCTGCTACCGGTAGCGTTACAGCCCCGGTTGTACAACCCCATTCGCTCATATCCGTTGCAACGGCAACTCGCCGCCACCTGCGACAAGGTGGTTCTCGATGGCTGGTGGTCGCTGGATCGTGCCATCGTTCCGTTGTTGGAGGAGTTGGCTGAGCGGCTCCTGGTGCTTGACAGCGAATGGGATTTCGCGCGTGAGCGGGTAGAGAACTCGTCGCTGTTCCGTGATTCGGTCATCGGTTGCATGACCCCGCTGGAAAAGGCCGCCATATGCAAGCTGGTTGCCGGCGAGGTGTTCAGGCCTGACAGGCTGATACTGCCGTGGCGGCAGAAGTTGATGATGCTGCGCAGCTCCGCGTGTGGCGCGCTTGCCGTGCATGCTGCGGGAGGCCAAGGTCAGGTCGAGAGTATGCCCGGGAACGGACTGCAGCCGTTGAGGGATGCACTGGCGAACCCGATCCTGCGGATGCGGGCCGCACACCGGGCCTGGCGTGATGCGTTAGCAGGCCACTGCCTGGCAGACCGGTTGCAGCAGATCGCCGATGACCTGCAACTTGAGGCCGCCGTGGTTCCCGCGCCAATGCACGTGGCGATCGTGCTGGTGACCATGCGTCCCGAGCGCTTTGCTGCCTGCTTGCAATGGTTCCGCGCTGATACCTGGCCTGACAAGGAACTGATCGTCGTGCTCCACGGCAGGGCAGAGCACAGCGCTGCACTCGAGGCGCTGGTTCGTCCTGGCGAGCCGGTCAGGTTCGTCCAGTTGGGCAGCGAGCGCAGCCTCGGCGATTGCCTCAATTACGCGCTTGCCCTGAGTGATGCGCCGTTTTGGATGAAGGTTGACGACGACGACCATTACGGCCCGAATTACGTGGCTGACATGATGTTGCATCGGCGTGCCATCGCGGCTCCACTGATGGGAAAACCGCCGGTTTTTCTGCATCTGGAAGCCCATGATGAACTGTGCTGGGATCCCGTCTGGGCAGCGCATGCGCATTTGCTGCATCCGGCGGCCAGTGCCGACAGCGCCCTGGTCGCGGGTGGCACCCTGTGTGGAATCCGGGAAGTCGCAGAGAAGGTACGCTTCTCGTCCCGGCGCCGTGGCGGGTCGGATTCGGACTTCATCCTGCGCAGCCATGAGGCTGGCTACAGCCTGCTCGCCACCGATGGATTCAACTTTGCGCGCTACAGAAGTGCCGCGGAGGGCTTTCACACCTGGCAGGTGCCCTACGCCACGCTGCGGGCACGTACTCGCCCATTGGGGCAGTCCAGCCGGATTCTCCTTGATGTATTCATCTGATCGAACGGATTTTTGCAATGGATCATGAAGACGAAATCCCCTCTCCTGCGGCAGCGAACAATGCGCGGCTGCGTACAGAAGAGTTGGAGGTGCAACTGCAGCGATCGCTGCAGCAGCAGGCCAGTCTTGAACGCGAACTGTATGATGCGCGCCGCGAAATATCCGCGCATGTGCAATTCGAACAACAGATATTCAACAGCCGCTCGTGGCGAATCACCGCGCCATTGCGCGGCTTCAAGTCCATGCTTGGTGCGCCACCGGCTGCCACCGCGCCGCTGCCGCTGAACATTGATATATCCAGATTCGAGTTTAAGGCCCCTCCACTCGAGTGGGATTCGTTGATTCCACGCGAGTTTCCTGCAGCATTCCGCAATCAGAGCCCTGATCAGGCCGGCAAGCGGAACGAGATCTGCGAAATCGTCCGCCCGGATGCGATGCTCGATGGCCTGTTGCCGGCTGTCCTGCTAGGCGGCGTGGCTGCAGCAGGCGCTGCAACTGCAGGATTGATTCGCCACGGCGATCATGCAACCGCAGTGGTGGCGTTCGTTGGTAGCGAGGAGCTTGCCAACGAGCTGGCGTTCGATGCGGCGGTGCTGCCGTTGTCCGAGGCTGGCTGGGAGTCGGAACTTGCCGCACATGAGGTCGAACTGCTGCTCGTCGAGCCAGTCTGGCATGTCGGCAACCAGGACTGGCGCAACGCCCTGCATGCCGAGGGGCGCGGGCGCGCAAGGTTCCAGAGCCTGCTGAAGGCGGCCAAGGACCGTGGCATACCGATCACCGTCTGGTTCCGTATGCCGCCGAGCGATATCCGCCACTTTGCGTGGCTGGCTGAGCATGCGGATGCATTCTATGCAATTGACGAGCCTTCCGCGCGCGGTTTGTCGAAGATGCTCGGGCGGGAAGTGCCGATTCTGGCGCCGGCCGTGCAGCCGATGATGCATAACCCGTTCCGTACCTGGGAAGGGCTTGCAGCTCCGGAGTTCGGCAACAGGGCGTTGTTCGATGGCTGGTTCGACCTGCAGGACGGGGCTGCGGACGATCCGTTGATCCGTGCGCTGAAGCGTGACCATTTGCTGGTCTGCGAGAGCGAATGGCAGTTCGGCGGCTTGCGTTTGGCGGACAGTCCGGAATTCAAACGCAACGCGCTGGGATGCCTGAGTACCGCCGGCAAGATCGCGATGGCCAAGATGGCGGGTGTCGAGGTGTTCAGGCGCAGCCCGTTGATTCCTGACTGGCGTCGGGAGTTGATGATGCTGCGTTCGGCGGCCTGCGGACCGGTTGTTGCAGGACCGAGGGATGCCTCAATGTGGGGAGAGCTGTCACTGCGTGGTGAGCCGGAGGCGCTCTCCGCGCAAGTGACCAAGCTGCTTGCCGACCCGCTTGCCCGTGCCCGCCTCAGCCAGACTGCCGTGCGCGAGATACTTTCCCGCCATTGCCTGGCGGACCGGCTCAACAAGATCGCCGGCGATCTTGGTCTGCCGCTGCTATTCGGGCGAAAACCGACCAAGATCGCCGCATTGCTGGTGACGATGCGCCAGCAACTTCTGGCTGGCTGCATTGAACGTTTCCGTGCGGATCATTATCCGCACAAGGAATTGGTAGTGGTGTTGCATGGGGCTGGTGTGTCGTTGGACGACGCACGCGCGCTGATCCAGCCGGGTGAGAATATTTCCATCTACCAGCTCGGCAAGGAACTTAGCTTGGGGGCCTGCCTCAACTTTGCGGCAGCGCAGTCGGACGCGGAGTATTGGGCGAAGTTCGACGACGACGACTTCTACGGTCCCAATTACCTGTCGGACATCATGCTGTATCGGCGCGCAATCGATTTTCCGGTCGGCGGCAAGCCGGCGGCCTTCATCTATTGCGAGGCGAGCGATGAATTCCGTTGGGACGAACGCTATGCGGTCACTCGTGCACGCCAGTATCGGCGCGCGGGCCGCAATGAAAGGATTCATATTGCCGGGGGCACCTTGGTCGGCAAGCGGGAAGTGTTGGAATCGGTGCCGTTCTCGGTTACACGGCGTAGGGGCTCGGACAGTGACTTCCTGAAGCGCACCGAGGCGGCAGGCCTTGATTTCCTGGCCTTCGACTTCTTCAACTTCGCGCTTTTTCGTAGTGGCAAGCCAGGCTTCCACACGTGGAACGCCGATATGGACGAGTTCAAGCAGCGTACGATCCACGTCGGATCGGCCGCGGACGTGCATGAAACGGTGTTCCTGTGAGCCGATACCTGGTCTCCGTCCGGCGCCGGCTCGCCCGCGCGCTATGGCCAGAATGCATGGATGTCGCGGGCTGGCCGCCGACCGGAGCGGGTCCCGGGATTACCCTGCCTGGCGGGCTGCCCGGCGGCTTGCTGTACGCGCGCGGATTCCTGCTGGTGCAAGGCTCCAGGCCGGCGGCCTTGGCTTCGTGGCGTGAGTATCCGGTTGGTGACAGGCACCTGTATGTCGACCCGCGGGTGCCGGTGCAGCTGGCGTCTTCGCCTGGGCGGCGCGCCTGGCTGGTGGGCGACGCGTTCGATCCCGAGGCCGCTGTATATACGGATGTGCTTCGTCACCTGCTTACAGGTGATCTGCTTGAGCGGCTTGATGCCGTCGCGGGGCGGTTCCTGCTGATCGTGGAGGAGGCGGGGCAGCTGGCGATCTATCACGATGCAATGGGGGCCCGCAGCATCTTCTATGGAGGCGGAGTGGTTGCCTCGCATGCCGCGCTCGTGGCCGATGCGCTGGATGCACCGCTGCGGGAGTGGATCCTGCCATTCATCACGTCGCGCGGCTACTTCAAGCGTGATGTCAAGTACCTGCCGGGCTTGGAGACGCCGTTCGACGGCGTGCGCCAACTCACTCCCAATACCCGCCTACTGTTGCCCCAGCAAAAGGTGGAAAGATACTGGCCGCGCAAGCCGTTGCAGCCCTCTCGGCGTGATCAAGCCGTCGATGCGCTGGTGCAACACCTGGCCGGCCTGCGGGCCTATCTGGAGCAGAATGGCAATGCGCCGATCGTTGGCCTCAGCGCGGGCCGCGACAGCAGGGGAGTGCTGGCTGCGGTCAAGTCGCTGTCGCCCCGTCTGTTTACGTTCGTGCGTAGCAAGGATGGGACATCAAGTGACTCTACGGACAGCAGCATCGCCAGGCAACTGGCCTCGCGCTGCGGGTTGGAGGTCGAGATCGTGCGCGTTCGCGCGCCCTCGCCGCTCGATGCGGTGGCGACCCCATTTGCCAGTGCCTTCCGGCGCAACACCGGTTACGTGCGTGGTTCGAATGTCGCGTGGATCGAGCACTTTGCCGGCCAGGAAGCTGGGGCGCCGGTGTTTGTCCGTGGCTCTGGCGGCGAGGTGATGCGGGGCTTCTATCGAAAGATGACACACGCCAATGTGACTGGCCTTGCCAATACCTACGACGTCAATGCCGGCTCGCGATATACGCGCGATGCGTTCCGGGCGTTCCTGGATGTCGCGAACTGGACCAGGGAGGCGCTGCTCGACTACGAGCTCAGCGATATCTTCTACTGGGAGCATCGGATGGGGATCTGGGGAGCCTCCTCGCTGGCCGAGGCGGATATGGCCTTCCGCGCGGTGCCGGGATACAACAGCAGGAATCTCTTCCGTACGTTCATGGGGTTGCCGCAGGATCTGCGTGCAAGTTCGGATATTTTTACTGAAGGTACGCTGCGTCTGGCGCCTGAGTTGTCCGGCGTCCCTTATGACAGTTGAGCAGAAAGCACGTCATTCACATTTGGGCGCGCTGATTGCCATCGCGCATTGTGTTCGCCGGATTCCTGCGCGGAGCGAAGGTAATGAATTCTTAGAGACTACATGAAGTGGATCGTATCGTCAGATGCTACGCAGGGTCATTGTCATCGGGCTTGGTATAGCCAATCATCGAGGCGGAGACGCACAAGGAAAATTCGATTCACGTGAGCTACAAGGCGATCGAGAACACTGAGCGCGGCGGCAATATCGCGCCGATGAGTGAGCTGGTGCGCATTTCACAAGATCGGTGCTGATACCGGTAAGGCCGCCGGTGACGGCCAGACCAAGTGGAACTATGAAGTTCGCGCCGGGCCTCGTGGGAGGCCATTGCATTGGCGTCGATCCGTACTACCTGGCGCACAAGGCGACCATGCTTGGTTATAACTCCGAGCTAACCCTGGCTGCTCGCCGGATCAATGACGACATGAGGGCCTATGTGACCGACAGAGTCCTGTGCTTGATGGCAAAGGCAGGTATCAACATGGTCGGTTCAAGGAATTCTGATGCTGGGCTTCGCCTTTAGAGGGAACCACCGGACGTGCGTAATATCGGTGTCGTGGATGTCCTCAGCGAGCTTTCCGGTCTCAACGCCGTCATCGGCATCCATGATCCCTGAGTCGACGCGGCGGAAGCAAAGCATGAGTACGGCGTCACATTGACGGAGGATCCCGCGCAGGGAGGCTACAATATGATGACCAATGGTGGTGGCGCACCGGCAGTTCGTGGGCGAAACTGCTACGCCAGACGTGGGGATTTCTGCTGAACGGTTGGAATCGTGTTTGATGTCAAGGGCGTGCTGCCGCAAGACAGTAACAAGACTGGCGGCAAGGAGCGCCAAGTCTTTGTGGAAATGGTGGGCATGACCGACAAGCTAGCGGCAGAAGCGGCATCCAGGATTCTGGTTGATCTTGGTTACATGCAAGGCCGTCGTTGGGCTGACAAGAATGGCATGCGGATCAGTTTCATTGGCAAAGACAAGGTTCCATTGTGTGCCCTCGTGCGGTCACGCGAAGCCTATCCAAAGTTGCGGTACGAGGATGCCTCGTCATCGGTTTATGTCACTTTTCCTGTTGGCGAATAAACACAAATGTCGATCAAGTTTGCGGAAGCTGTTCCAGCTGGCCTGGACTCGCCTAACCACTTTCGCCCGGAGATCCAGGGTCTCCGGGCGATTGCCGTTCTCGTGGTCCTGCTCTTCCATTTGTGGCCGGGAGCGCTGAGTGGAGGATACGTCGGCGTCGACGTCTTCTTTGTGATCTCAGGATTCCTGATCACCGGGCTGTTGTTGCGACAGGCCGAGATCCACGGGGGGATTCTGATTGTCGACTTCTACATCAAGCGGATCAAGCGGCTTCTGCCGGCGGCCACCGTGGTATTGGTGGCGGTGGGAACATGTGTTTCCCTGCTGCCCATCGTCAGGTGGACTGATACCGCCAACGAGATAGCGGCCAGCGCCCTGTACTTTCAGAACTGGTGGCTGGCCGCGCAGGCAGTGGACTACCTTGCCGCGGATAATCCGCCGAGTCCACTGCAGCACTTCTGGTCCCTATCGGTCGAGGAGCAGTACTACATAGCCTGGCCAATTCTGTTTGCCATCAGCGGCTGGTGCCTGCGCCGCAGGCTGAGTGCCAGGCAGATATTTGCCGGCATCATTCTCGCGGTTGGCACCAGCTCGCTGCTCTATTCGATCTTCCTGACGCCACGAGATCCCGGGGTGGCGTACTTCGCCACCACGACTCGCGCCTGGGAGCTTGCGCTGGGTGGAGCGTTGGCGGTGTTTGCCGGGTGGGAGCGCTGGCCAGCGTGGATTCGCGGCTCGCTCGGGGTCATTGGTCTGGTCATGGTGCTCGCGACTGCGGTGCTGTATGACACAGGGGTGGCGTTCCCCGGCTACAGTGCGCTCCTGCCTACACTCGGTGCAGCGGCGCTGATCGTGTCCGGCAGTTCGGATCGTCGTTGGTCCGTATATACGCTGCTGCGTAGCGGGCCGATGCAGTACGTCGGTGATTTGTCGTATTCCCTCTATCTGTGGCATTGGCCGGCGGTCATCTTCTATCGCGAAATCTCCGGTCGTGAGCTGGGCTTGGTGGATGGCCTGGTGGTTGCCGTGGTGTCGCTTGCGCTCGCGCACCAGAGCAAGGTGTTGATCGAAGATCGTTTTCGTGCGCCTGGTTACCTGCGGAGTACCGCGTGGAGGCCGTTCGGATTCGCCCTTGTGTGCATCAGCTTGCCGGTGCTGTGCTGGTTCTCCATTGGCACGCAGGTCCAGCGCCACGCACAATCGATGTCAGATGCTTCGCAGACTAGTCAGTTGCGACCGAGCCTGGCCACTGTGCGAAAGGATGTGCCAAAGGTGTATGCGACCAAATGCCACCTTGGGCTCGTTGAGCATGATCCGAGAGCTTGCGAGGTGGGCGGCAGGACGGGAGGGGTCAAGGCTTTCGTCATAGGGGATTCCCATGCAGCGCAATGGCTGCCTGCTTTTGATTCACTTGAACGGAAACTTGGCTGGGAGATCAATAGCTATACGAAGTCTGCCTGCCTGTTCGCGGACGTGGAGGTAAAGGGAGGGCGCTCAGGAGATGCCTACTCGTCATGCACGGAATGGAACAGGGCGCTGTTGGGAGTCATTGAATCCGAGAGCCCCCAGTTCCTGTTGGTCTCCCAAAGCAACGCCTACCGGGTCGCGGGTATGGAGCACGGAAAGGCAAACTTTGCCCGACTTGTCAAAGGATTGGTGTCCCGCTGGCAGGTACTTCGGGCTCGGGGGATCAAGATCGTTGTGCTGGCGGATACGCCTCACCTGGGAATTGATGTGCCCGAGTGCTTGTCCAAGCCAGATGCGACGTTGGATGGCTGCACCAGGACATTCAAGCAGGCTTCCTCGCGTCCTGATCCGCTGATTGCTGCTGCAAAGCAGGCTGGTGTTCCTGTGGTGAACATGAGTGATCTCATATGCCCAAGGAAGGTCTGCCCACCAGCTATCGATAACGTGCTTGTATGGCGTGACTCGCATCATATAACCGCGACTTTTGCGGAAGAGCATGGTGCCGACTTGGCGGCGCGAGTGGCTGCAGCGTTGAAAGATCATTGACCTGGCGATGACGCCTTATCCTCCGCCTGGAGGATCGCGTTTCGCCAAGGGTTCCTGAGGACTGGCGGGAAAAGCCGTATGCCAGTTCTGGCGTTGGATGGCCAAGTCCTTCAACTTGGAGTGCGGACTGCCGTAGGAAGATTGCGGAGCACCTGCATATACCAACCACTCTAGTAGTCCATTGGCGAGTTCGTAGCCGTCAAGGCTCTATCTCGTCATCGGCGATGCGCTGCTGAACCGCCCCGGGAGTTCCGGAGGCTCTCGGGTTTGAGTCAGGCTGTCATGGCGTACGCGGGTTATCGCGATAGTAAGCGGCTTGTGCTTCGGCCGGCGGGATGTACCCGATCGGCTCCAGCAGGCGCCGATTGTTGAACCACTCCATCCAAGATGGCCAGTTCGACGGCTCACGGCTCTTCCAGGAGCGGCGATGGATCTCACCTCGGCCTTGTTCAGCCCTTTTGATTGTCTCGGCCAAGTGCATTGTCGTAGGAATTGCCGACGCTGCCCACCGAAGGCCCGATCCCGGCACCGGCCAGCCGTTTGGTGTAGCGGATCGATGCGATCGCCGGTCCAGCCGCGGCGGGCATGCAGCCCTGCTCCAGCGCGTCCAGGACGAAGCCGGTATGCGCCGTGGCCGGCAGTTTCCAGCCCAAGATACGGCGGACGACTTCCAGGTCTATGGCGTGCGCAAGGTCTGGCGGCAGTTGTTGCGAAGACGTGAGGTTCATGAAGGCCGCGTCGCTTGAATTGTGTGTCCCGCTTACAGTAGAAATGTGTCAATCTTGTGACTCTGCCAAGACCGCGTTAAGCGCGTCCTATCTGCTGGCGGACTCTGAGCGAGTACGAGTAGAGGAAACGTTTTGAATTCAACTGACGAAGGCTCGGTTTCCATGGCTCCAGGGCTGGTGCGCCAATGGCTCAGGTTGCTACCTGAGTCAGTCAAGAGTCCGCTGAGGGGGATTGCCGGCCGCCTGCGCCTCCCCTCTGCCAAAGCAGTTGCAGTCTCAGGGGGCGACCCTAGAGAGGCCCCATTCACAGAACTGTGGGCGGCTTGCCGGCGAGCCCTGCAGGAGGCGGACTATGAGGAAATCCTGCGCTTGGTCGGCGAGGTGGATCATGCGGTAGGAGAGAAGCATCTACGACGCAAGAACCTGTTCTCCGCACGCCTCATACGCGTCGATGCGCTGGCCCTGCTCGGCAGGGGGGCGGAAGCGATGCAGAGGCTGGACGCACTCGAGTCATATTACGGGGAGTCCTGGGAGACCCAGATTCGCCGTGCGAGGCTGGGTCCGTTCTTGGGCGATCTCACCGCTGCACTCGTCGCGATAGATCATGCACTCCTGACCATTCCCGTGACGCGCCCCGGCGAACGTTCGCTCTTGCATCGAACGGCGCTGACAAAGGTCAGCCTGCTTGTAGCTTCGGAACAGCAAGCTGATGCTCTTAAGTTCATGAGAAGCGCGCTTCCCTTTCGACTAGGAAAGGCGGCCCCTACTGATGCCGAAATGGTAGCTTTGCGTGCCACGGTAACGGATCGAGAGTCGCTTCGCGATGTACGGGATCTGCTGCTACCGTTCTTTTCTTATCCCAACAAGACCGCTATCGCCGCCCTGTTCAACTATTCTCTTGCGGCACGCAACCTGCACGAGTATGACGAAGCTCTACTCGCGGTCCAGCGCCGTTTCATCGTTGGCAGCCGGATCTTGAAGTTTGCGGGCCGTGTCTCCCCGAAACGTGTGGACTGGTCACAGGCCGCACGCCGGGCGCTTCTGGATTTGCGCCAGGATCTTTCGTCAGTCGGTGTTGAATTCTTTCTTATCAGTGGGACGCTGCTCGGCTGCGTACGCGAAGGCGACATTCTCGGACACGACAAGGATATTGATGTCGGCGTGATGAGCACAGTGCCGATCGGGCAAGCGAAAGCGGCACTCTCCGGGACAGGTCGTTTCATCACGCTCCCCTTGGTCACGGAGCGGCTTCTACGAGTGAAGCATGCGAACGGCGTCATGATCGATGTCTTCTTCCATTGGGAAGAGAATGGAAAGCTTTACCACGAGGGACAGAAAACTCGCTGGTGGAACACGCCCTTCGATTCTTTGGAGTGCGAATTCCTTGGAGCGAAATTCCAGATACCGGCGAACTTTGACTTGTATCTGACTGAGAATTACGGCGAATGGCGCACGCCTGTAACCGACTTCGAGACCTTCTGCGACACTCCGAATATGGAAGTGGCGAACTCCAGCGAGCTGCTCTGGTATTACCATAAAGCGTTGCTCGACCATTATCATAAGGGGTCCGCGGTCCAGTTCGAGCGGGTCTGGCAGAGGATAAAGGGGATCTCGAAACCGAGCGCCGAGTTCAGAATCGCGGTGGAGGCCGCACAGAGAAATATCCGCGCCCACCTTGCGGGTAGAGATGCGTCAGATGCAGTTTGATTCGGCTTGTTCGGTCGTTGCTCCATGGCTATGGGTTCGCCAGGAGGTCACGGTCGATTGTTCGAGGTTTAACTTGATATCCACGAGAGTCTAGAACAGTGAAGACGGTTATTACCTACGGAACTTTTGATGTCCTGCATGTCGGGCACGTGAACCTATTGCGGCGTGCGAAGGAATTCGGCGACAGGCTGGTCGTTGGCTTGTCGTCTGATGAATTCAATCGCGGGAAGCATAAATCAGCACTTCTCAACTATGAGAATCGACGTGCCGTGTTGGAAGCAATACGCTATGTTGATGAGGTATTCTCGGAGGAATGCTGGGAGCAGAAGGTCGAAGACGTAAAGCGCTTCGGGGCTGACGTCTTTGTGATCGGTGATGATTGGCGTGGGAGCTTTGACTTTCTCAAGCAGCACTGCAGGGTTATTTATCTGGAGCGGACTCCGGATATATCTACCACGCAGATCAAGGATTCATTTGGAAGCCGTGTTGCGGGGGGGCAGGATTGCGAGGCGATTCCAATTCAAGAGAGAACGACAGGAAGCTAGGAAAATATCTCTTGATTAGCACGGAGTTTCAGTGTGGTCGCAGCCCGTGCGAGGGCTGGGGCCAAGTATGCGGCCCTCGCTCCCTGAGACCTGACAGATGGCCATAAATCGCGTGCAGTTCCAAGCCGAGCTTTATCGGTCCTGCAAATCTGATTTCATGCCGCCACAATCAATGGTGCTGACAGGCTTGTGCATTCGTCCTTCCGATTCGGCGTGCGTGCCATCCCTGCAACAGGCGCAAGAACACCGACTTGATCCGCCATCGGTGATCGCACGCAGCAGCCAGCGCAGGTTGTAGCCGGCCGCCGCCAGCACTGTATTGAGTGGATCGCTTGGGCACCCTTCAACCAGCACCTGCCCATGCCGTTGTCCTGCTTCAAGTGTCCGATCACAGGCTCCACTGCTTGTCGTCGCTTCAGTACCTTGCGCTGCGCCTTGGTCAATGATGTCAGCTTGCCCCGGTGGATCAGGTTCACCTGGCCGATCACATCGTCCACACACCCAGAACCCCGGGTCCGCATAGGGCTGTGAGTGACAGACCGCTGCCGTGGTTGATCGCTTCGCTCACCTTTACCCTGAACTTGTGTGGTTGGCGTGCCTTACCCTTGCCGATGCACTCCACCTCCGGCGCACAGGATCTCGTTGGTCTACCGCAGCTTGCGAACTCGCGTTGCAGCGCCTTCAGTTGCGCCCGCTCGTCCGTGCTCGGGCCCGCTCGCTCGCCCGCATCCCGCTCGGCCCGACGCACTAAGTTGCACATCGCCTGTCCCGAATAGCCAATCTTCCCCCCGATCGACCTGATCGCCACCCACTGCGAGCTGTACTCACTCTGGTGCTCCCGCACCGGACGCATCGCCCGCTCACGCACTTCCGATGAAAACTTCGTCTTGCTCATGGCTCCATCTTCTCAACTGTTGGAGTCTCCCGGAATCCCGTACGCTTCGCTCTGAGAACATATGTCGAGATATGTGTTGCGCAGCATACCGAGAGTGAGGGCGTCCGCTATTACGTCGACGCAGGGCTTGGCTTGGCGGTCATGGTAATCGCTGCAGAAGCTGGCGAACTCTTTGCCTGAGCTTGGCGCCTCTAGCATCGATCGGTGTCAGCTCTGATGAAGTCCGGGCGGCGATTTTTAAGCTCATATTTCCGTGCTCAGTCCGATAGGTTTCCAGGCCGAGACGCGGGTCTGGTGTTATGGCGCCGAGGGGAACTTCCACGCGGCCAGAGACATGCTTTTTCCCGAGGAAGAACGCAACATGGATGTCGTATGTCGCCTGCCGTAGCATATGAATAGATTGCTGCGCTAGGGCGCCATGATAATTTGCCCTGATGCCACTGGCCGTGGCCTCTTTGCCCTGTATCAAAGGAAAAGCAGAGACACCTTTGGCATCGCGCCTGCGTAGCTCGCATACAAGTTGCGGTACTGCTAGATGACCTTCGAACGTTACATCAATGTTCACCATGAGGTCATTTTTCTTCCACTCTGCATTTTGGAGGCGTGCTTTGACCAATGGCTGCATCTCGAGTCCCTGATTGGCCAGTAGGTGCCGCTCGTCACCAAGTCGGACTAGGCGTGATCGAAGCTGAAACGGGTGTGCGAGACGCTGCTCCATTTCCTCGCTGATGAACTCTGCAATGTATTTCCGGTGGGCGGTGAGCCACTCTTGGCGCCGTTTTCTCGTGTATTTTGCAAATCGCTCAGGTACGTAGATCTTTAGGCATTTCCTTTGGTAGAGACCCAGAACAATCCGGCTCTTTGTTTCGTTGGGAATACTGCTCGCATTGACAATTCGGCTAATCTCGGCCACGGACCATGTATAGCCTTCGGGGTCGAGAGCACGAACGCTAATGTTCTGGCCATCATCGCGGGCGCGGACGAGATAGTAATCCTCGCCACACAAGATGGATATCCTTCGTGCGTTAAGATAAGCATAGGCATTAAAAATTCCGTCCTCAAGGCGAACTTTTGCCTCAGGAAACCGAATCCCGTGATCGTCAAGCATTTTGCGCCGATACAGCTTGATCGGCCCGAGCGTGCGGAACGCAGTAACAAGGTCAGTATTCCGCCGGCTTTTGGCGTAGAGCGCTGCGGAAACGGCCCGTCCTGCGAAGCCCGTCATCTGAGGGATGACGATGTCTGATTGGTGCTGGTCGGCATATTCGACCATCTTCCGCAGCGCACTCCGCGTCACAATGTCGTCCGAGTCTGCGAAGAATACGTACTCGGATTCGCTATTAGCGAGCCCTATATTTCTTGGTCCGCCAGCCCAGCCGCTATTGCGCTGGTGAATGGCGTGGAAGTTTGGATGCTTGGCAGCATAGGAGTCGATGACGTCCGGTCCGTCGTCGGTGGAGCCATCGTTGACGAGTATGACACTGTAGATGCGGCTGTCGATGTCCTGATCGACGAGAGAATCCAGCAGCTCGACAAGGTAAGGCATTGCATTGTAAACAGGAACGATGACCGAGACTTTCATGCCGTCGGTCGAACTGGCGGGAATTTGGCGCATAGATGATCCCTCGATTTCTAATCTTGAGCCTTGGGCGGTGTCTCTATTGGACTTGACCCGTAGGTGTTTTCTTCTCGAAATAAAGCGCCCCAGTTTCATGGGAGGCCATTTGTTTTGAGTCATGCCGCGATGGCTCGACCCGCCTGTTGCCGATAATAAGCCGCTTCGGCTTCCGCTGGTGGGATGTTTCCGATCGACCCCAAGCAGTCGCTTGTTGTTGAACCAATCCACCCAGTCCAGCATGGCCAGTTCCACCGCCTCGCGATTCCTCCACGAACGCCGATGGATCCCCCCGGCTTGTGCAACCCATTGATTGTCTCGGCCAGCGCGTTGTCGTAGTTGTCGCCCATGCTGCCTACTGAGTAGGCCCTGCAAACTAATTTCATGCCGCCACGATCAATGGTGGCGACAGGCTTGTGCGTTAGTCCTTCCGATTCGACGTGCCCGCCATCCCAACAGGCGCAAGGACACCGACTCGATCCGGCCACCAGCGGTCGCACGCAGCAGCCAGCGCAGGTTGTAGCTGGTCGCCGCCAACACTGCATTGAGCACATTGCCTGGGCGCCCTTCAACCAGCACCTGCCCAAGCCGCTATCCTGCTTCAAGTGTCCGATCACAGGCTCCATCGCTTGTCGTCGCTTCAGTACCTTGCGCTGCGCCCTTGGAACAATGACTTCGAGGCGGATGAAAGGATGCGCCCCGCATCAGAGCTCAGAAATGATCCGCACGATCTGTTCGGCGGAACTGCCGGTGCCGTAGGGGTTCCGCGCGAGCGACATGTATCCGTAGGTGGATGGATCTTCCAGCAGATTGACGACGGCATTGATGATGGCATCAGTACCGGTGCCCACGAGCCTGGCAGTGCCGGCTCGTATTGCTTCAGGACGTTCGGTGGTATCCCGCATTACCAGCACTGGCCTACCCAATGCGGGAGCCTCCTCCTGTATGCCGCCCGAGTCGGTAAGAATGAGATAAGCACGGCTCATCAGATAGACAAACGGCAGGTATTCCAGCGGTTCGATCAAGTGGATCGCGGGTTCGTCTCCCAGTATCCGTCTGACCGGCTCCTGCACATTGGGGTTGAGATGGACGGGATAGACCACCTCGACGCCGCCACGGGCAGCGATGATTTTCAGCGCCTGGCAAATCTGCTCAAAACCGTCGCCGAAGTTTTCGCGGCGGTGTCCGGTGACCAGGATCAAACGCTTGGTCGGGTCAAGATACGGAAAGCGCGCCGCCAGTTCGCTTTCCAGGACGGGATTGTGCTTGATTTTGTCTACTACTGTCAGTAGTGCATCGATGACCGTATTTCCTGTGACATGGATATTCTCCGCCGGGATACCTTCGCTTCGCAGGTTGCTTGCGGCTTGCTCGGTCGGTGCGAAATGCAAGCTGGCCAAGGCGCCCGTCAGCTTGCGGTTGGCTTCCTCCGGCCAGGGCGAATACAGATTGCCGGTGCGCAAGCCGGCCTCGACGTGAGCGACCGCGGTGCGTTGGTAGAACGCGGCTAGGGAGGTGGCAAACGTGGTGGTGGTATCTCCATGTACAAGTATTAGATCCGGTGCACGCCGGGCGATGACCTGTTCCATGCTCTGCAGGATTCGTGCGGTGAGGCCGGAGAGACCCTGGTCCAGCTGCATGACGTTGAGATCCTCGTCCGGCGCGATTTCGAACAGTTCCAGCACTTGGTCTAGCATCTGCCGATGCTGTGCGGTGACCACCACGACGGTTTCCAGTGCGCGGTGCCGCTTCAGCGTGGTAATCAGCGGTGCCATCTTGATGGCCTCCGGACGCGTGCCGAATACCACCATTACCTTTTTGCGACGCGTCATGTTGCAGCGAACTCCGTGTTGGCCGGCAAGCCGGTCAGGGCCGTCCCGGGTTGTTGGTACGCCGTCGATTTTACGCTGCCGCCGCTGATGGGATTGGTGAGCCGCAGAGGCACGGGTAAAAAAACGGCCCCACATGCGGAGCCGTTGTGATACGCCTTGCGAGTGGAAAACTACAGCGCCGCTTCCAGTTCAGGCAGCAGCGCGAACAAATCCCCCACCAGCCCGATATCGGCAATCTCGAAGATGGCCGAATCCGCATCCTTGTTGATCGCGACAATCGTGCCGGCATCCTTGATGCCGGTCAGGTGCTGGATGGCGCCGGAGATGCCGATGGCCAGGTACAGCTCGGGGGCGATGATCTTGCCGGTCTGACCGACCTGCAGTTCATTGGGGACATAACCGGCATCGACCGCGGCGCGCGAGGCGCCGACCGCGGCGCCGAGCCTGTCGGCCAGCTTGTAGATGATCTCGAAGTTCTCCTTCGAGCCCACGCCGCGACCACCGGAAACCACGCGCTTGGCGCTCTGCAGGTCGGGGCGATCGGACTTGCCGGCGGCCAGGCCGATGAAGCGGGTGTGCGTAGGCAGCGAGGCTTCGACGCTGGCGGCTTCGATCGGCGCACTGCCGCCTTGCGGGGCTTCGGGCCAAGAGGCGGTGCGCACGGTGGCGACCACGGTTTGGTCGGCCGCGGCCTCGACGGTGATGATCGCGTTGCCGGCGTAGATCGGGCGGGTGAAGGTGTGCTCGCCTTCCACGGTGATCAGGTCTGAGACCTGGGCAACGCCGAGCAGCGCGGCCACGCATGGCATCAGGTCCTTGCCGAAGGTGGTCGAGGGGCCGAACACGTGCGTATAGCCAGCCGCCAGCGCCGCGATCTGCGGCGCCAGCACCTGGCCGATGGCATGGGCGTTGGCCGGGTTGACCACGGTCAGGACCTTGCTGACGCCGGCGATCCTGGCGGCCTGTTCGGCCACGGCGGCTGGATCTGCGGCCAGCACGACCACATCCAGCGCTTCAGGCTTGAGCGCGGCGGCGGCGCTGACGGTCTTGGCGGTGGAGGCATTCAGCGTGCCGTCCAGGTGTTCGGCGATGACGAGAACTTTGGACATGGAGTGATCTCCAAATGCTTTGGGGGTAGGAGCGCACCGCAGGGGCGCGATGGGGTGTCGCGAGACGCCTCGGTCGCGCCTCTGCGGTGCGCTCCTACGCGCGGGATGGTTACAGCAGGCCCTTGGACTTCAGCGCGGCCACCAGTTCGGCGGCGTCCTTGACCATCACGCCGCGGCTGCGCTTGGGCGGCGCGGCGTAGTGGGTGGTCTTGAGTTCGGCGCCGGCTTCCACGCCCAGGTCGGCGAACGGGATCGTCTCTAGCGGCTTGGACTTGGCCTTCATGATGTCCGGCAGCTTGATGAAGCGCGGCTCGTTCAGACGCAGGTCGGTGGTGATCACCGCCGGCAGGTCCACTTCCAGCGTTTCCAGGCCAGCGTCGACCTCGCGGGTCACCGTGGCCTTGCCGTCGGCGATCTCCACCTTGGAAGCGAACGTGGCCTGCGGGCGGCCCCACAGCGTGGCCAGCATCTGCCCGGTCTGGCTGGCGTCGTCGTCGATGGCCTGCTTGCCCAGGATCACCACGTCGGGCTGCTCCTTCTCGACCAGCTTGAGCAGGGTGCGTGCGGCGGTCAGCGGCGAGACCGGGCCGTCGGCGATCACGTGCAGGGCACGGTTGGCGCCCATGGCCAGGCCGTTGCGCAGGTGCGCGGCCGCATCGGCCGGGGCGATGGTGGCCACGACCACTTCGGTGGCGATGCCCTTGTCGCGCAGGCGCAGGGCCTCTTCCAGCGCGATTTCATCGAACGGGTTCGGCGAGAGCTTGACGCCCTCGGTGACCACGCCGGCGTTGTCCGGCTTGACCTGGATGCGCACGTTGTAATCCACCACGCGCTTGTAGGCGACGAGAATCTTCATCAGCGTTGCAAATCCTCTGAAACGTGTACGGATGGCCCGGCCGCGGCGGCTGGCGCGGGGCAGTGGACCGATTCTAACCGGGCAAGGGACTCCATGCGATGGCGTATGGATTGCTGCTCCATCTTGGGCCGCACCATTCCCGGCAAGCTATCCTTTCCCGGCTCGGATTCCTCGGGCGGAGCGCGGCTTGTGCGCGAGAAAGGGAGACAGTGAGGGTGGCAACTTGGCTTGTGACCGGCGGCGCCGGGTTCATCGGCGGCAACTTCGTGCTCGAGGCCGTCGCTCGCGGCGTCAGGGTGGTCAATCTCGACGCACTGACCTACGCGGGCAATCGGAACACGCTGGCGTTGTTGCAGGGCAATCCGGAGCACGTGTTTGTGCACGGTGACATCGGCGACCATGCGTTGGTGGCGCGCCTGCTCGCCAAACACCGACCCGAGGCAGTGCTCAACTTCGCCGCCGAGAGCCATGTCGACCGGTCGATCGACAGGCCGTCGGCCTTCGTGCAGACCAACGTGGTCGGCACGCTGGCGCTGCTGGAGTCCGTGCGAGACTACTGGAAGATGCTGCCGGACCCGGAACGGGCGACATTCCGCTTCCTGCACGTGTCCACCGACGAGGTCTACGGCACGCTCGGCGAGCACGGCAGGTTCGCCGAGACCACGCCCTACGCGCCGAACTCGCCGTACGCCGCTTCCAAGGCCGCTTCTGACCACCTGGTGCGCGCGTTTCACCATACCTACGGCCTGCCGACGCTGACCACCAACTGCTCCAACAACTACGGGCCGTACCACTTCCCGGAGAAGCTGATTCCGCTGATGATCGCCAAGGCGCTGGCCGGCGAGCCGCTGCCGGTCTACGGCGACGGCGGGCAAGTGCGCGACTGGCTGTTCGTGACCGACCACTGCGAGGCAATTCGTACTGTTTTGGCCAGAGGCCGGGCCGGCGAAACCTACAATGTCGGCGGTGATTCCGAGCGGCAGAACATCGAGGTGGTGCGCACGATCTGCGCGCTGCTGGACCAGCGCCGTCCGCGCACGGACGGCAAGCCGCGCGCGAGCCAGATCGCCTTCGTCGCCGACCGCCCGGGGCACGACCGCCGCTATGCCATCGACGCTTCCAAGCTGAAGAGCGAACTGGGCTGGAAGCCGCGGCACAGCTTCGAGCAGGGCATCGCCTACACCGTCGATTGGTACCTGGGGCACCAGGATTGGGTACATGCCGTGCTGGACGGCAGCTACCGGCTGGAACGCATCGGAGCGGCCGTATGAGCCGTACATTCGAACGTCCGCACAGGGCGGTGCGGACCGTTGCGGCAGATCCGCGTAAGGGCATCATCCTCGCTGGCGGCTCCGGCACCCGGCTGTATCCGATCACGCAGGGGGTGAGCAAGCAGCTGCTGCCGGTGTACGACAAGCCGATGATCTACTACCCGCTGAGCGTGCTGATGCTGGCGGGCATTCGCGAGGTGCTGATCATCAACACGCCGCACGAGCAGGCGCTGTTCCGCGCGCTGCTGGGCGACGGCGCGCAATGGGGCATGAACATCGAGTACGCGGTCCAGCCCAGCCCGGACGGGCTGGCGCAGGCCTACCTGATCGGCCGCGACTTCGTCGGCGGCAAGCCCAGCTGCCTGGTGCTGGGCGACAACATCTTCCACGGCCACGGCCTGACCGAGACCCTGCACCGCGCCAACGCGCGTCGAGATGGCGCCACGGTGTTCGGTTATTGGGTCAACGACCCGGAGCGCTACGGGGTGGTCGAATTCGACGGCGAGGGCCGGGTCACCGGCTTGGAGGAAAAGCCCCTGCAGCCGCGTTCGAACTACGCGGTAACCGGGCTGTACTTTTACGACGGCCGCGCCTCGGACTACGCCGCCGAGCTGGTGCCCTCGGCGCGCGGCGAACTGGAGATCACCGATCTCAACCGCCGTTACCTGGAAGACGGTGCGCTGCATCTGGAGCCGCTGGGACGCGGCTACGCCTGGCTCGATACCGGCACCCATCAGTCGCTGCACGAGGCCGCCAACTTCATCGAGACCATCCAGGCGCGGCAGGGCCTGCAGGTATGCTGCCCGGAGGAGATCGCCTTCGGCCAGGGCTGGATCGATGCCGCCCAGCTCGAAGCGCTGGCCGCGCCGCTGCTGAAGAACGGCTACGGCCGCTACCTGCATGAATTGGCCCGGCGCGGGGTAGTGCGTTGAAGATCGTTCAGACGTCCCTGCCCGGCTGCATGGCAATCGAGCCGGCGGTGTTCGGCGACGAGCGCGGCTTTTTCTTCGAGAGCTGGAACGCTGAACGTTTCCGCCGGCACGGCCTGCCGGATCGCTTCGTGCAGAGCAACGTCTCGTCTTCGTCAAAAGGCGTGCTGCGCGGCCTGCATTACCAGTGGCCCAATCCGCAGGGCAAGCTGGTCAGCGTGCTGGAGGGCGAGGTCTACGACGTCGCGGTGGACATCCGCCGTGGCTCGCCGCACTTCGGCAAGTGGGCCGCGGTACTGCTGAGTGCGCAGAACAAGCGCCAGTTCTGGATTCCCGAAGGCTTCGCCCATGGCTTTGCGGTGCTGTCCGAGCGCGCGCTCTTCAGCTACATGTGCACCAATATCTACGACAAGGCGGCCGACGCCGGCGTACGCTGGGACGATCCGGCGATCGGCATCGACTGGCCGATCGGCGAGCCGCTGCTGTCGGACAAGGATGCCAAGGCGCCGCTGCTGGCCGAGGTCGCCGAGGACCGCCTGCCGACTTACACCTCATGACGGTGTTGCTGCTGGGCGCCAACGGCCAGGTCGGCCATGAACTGCGCCGCGCCCTGGCGCCGCTGGGCCACATCGTCTGCACCACCCGCAGCGGGCGACTCGAAGATGGCTCGTGTTGCGAAACGGCGGACTTCGACCAGCCTGAAGGCCTGGCCGTGTTGCTGGATCGCATGGCACCGACGCTGGTGGTCAATGCCGCCGCCTACACCGCAGTGGACAAGGCCGAAGAGGACCGCGATGCGGCCTTCCGCGCCAATGCGCAGGCGCCCGGCGTGCTGGCGTGCTGGTGCGCGGCGCATGGTGTGCCGCTGGTGCATTACTCTACCGACTACGTTTTCGATGGCCAGGGCACAGCGCCTTATCCGGAAGACGCACCGACCGCGCCGCTGGGCGTCTACGGTGAGAGCAAACTGGCAGGCGAAGCGGCGATCCGCGCCGCGGGCGGTCGCCATCTGATCTTCCGCACCGCCTGGGTCTACGCCGCGCACGGCAAGAACTTCCTGCTCACGATGCTGCGCGTCGGTGCGCAGCGCGATGAGTTGCGGGTGGTGTCCGATCAGATCGGCACCCCGACGCCGGCCGCGTTGATTGCAGACATCACTGCACAGGTACTGCAGCAGGGCGGCGAGCCTTCCGGCACCTGGCATCTCACCGCCGCCGGCCAGACCAGCTGGCACGGTTTTGCACAGGCCATCTTCGAGCGCGCCGTGGCCAAGGGCCTGCTGGCGCACGCGCCGGAGGTGCTGGCCATCCCGACCTCCGAATATCCGACCCCGGCCAAGCGCCCGGCCTATTCCTGCCTGGACATCAGGCGGCTGCAGGCGGATTTCGGCCTGATCTTGCCCAGCTGGGAGACGGGTCTGGACCGGGTGATCGCCCAGTTGCCGCGCCACGAGCCCGGCCTATCCCGGCCCCAATCGCAGGCGTAATGCGACGGCTCTACAGGAATCGGGCGGGCCATACGTAGGAGCGCACCGCAGGGGGCGCGATGAGGCCTTACCGGGAAGTCCCCATCGCGCCCGTGGGCCGCTCCTACCGCGCTGTCGCCTGGCCCGCACGCTGATCAGCAGCCGTAACCTGCCAATGTCGTATCGTAGCTGCAGCTTCCATCCCCCATGAGGTTGCAACACATGAAGATTGCGGTGGCCGGTACCGGCTATGTCGGCCTGTCGAACGGCGTCCTGTTGGCCAAGCACCATGAGGTGGTGGCCCTGGACATCGTCGAGGCCAAGGTGAAGATGCTCAACGAAGGACGCGCGCCCATCGTCGACAACGAGCTGGAGGCCGCCTTGGCCGAAGGCGGCCTCAACTTCCGCGCGACCCTGGACCCTGCCGATGCCTATGCCGGCGCGGAGTTCGTGATCATCGCCACGCCGACCGATTACGACCCGGTGACCAACTACTTCAACACCCGCTCCATCGAAGCGGTGATCGGCAAGGTGCTGGAGATCAATCCGGCCGCCACGATGGTGATCAAGTCGACGGTGCCGGTCGGCTATACCGAAAAGGCGCGCCAGCAGTTCGGAACCGACAACATCTTGTTCTCGCCGGAGTTCCTGCGCGAGGGCAGGGCGCTGTACGACAACCTGCATCCGTCGCGGATCATTGTCGGCGAGCGTTCCGAGCGGGCGAAAGCCTTTGCCGCGCTGCTGCAGGAAGGGGCCATCAAGCAGGACGTGCCGGTGCTGTTCACCGAGCCGACCGAGGCCGAGGCGATCAAGCTCTTCGCCAACACCTACCTGGCCATGCGCGTGTCCTACTTCAACGAACTGGACACCTACGCGGTAACCCATGGTCTGGACAGCCGCCAGATCATCGACGGCATCTGCCTGGATCCGCGCATCGGGGGGCACTACAACAATCCGTCCTTCGGCTACGGTGGCTACTGCCTGCCCAAGGACACCAAGCAGCTGCTGGCCAACTACCAGAGCGTGCCGCAGACTCTGATCCGCGCGATCGTCGATTCCAATACTACGCGCAAGGACTTCATCGCCGCCGATGTGCTGCGGCGCAATCCAAGGGTCGTGGGAATCTACCGGCTGATCATGAAAGCCGGTTCGGACAACTTCCGTGCCTCCAGCATTCAGGGCGTGATGAAGCGCCTGAAGGCCAAGGGCGTGGAGGTGATCGTGTATGAGCCGACCCTGAGCGAGCCCGAGTTCTTCCGCTCGCGCGTGGTCAACGATCTGGAGGCGTTCAAACGCGAATCGGACGTGATCATCAGCAACCGCATGGCCGACCAATTGAGCGATGTGGCCGACAAGGTCTATACGCGGGATCTGTTCGGAGACAACTGAGGCCGTCGGCGCCGCTAGCTGTTCGCCGTCGAAGCAGAGCGCTGCTTGTTGCTCCCTTCTCCCCCCGCATGCGGGGAGAAGGTGCCGGAGGCGGATGAGGGGCTTTTGTCGTTTGCCTTGGTTGATGCCCCTGCCTCAAACAAAGCATCAACGGACACGCCGCTTGCCTGATTCGGCTTCGGAAAGCAACTGTCCGCATCGCTTGGCTGGCTTCGTGGGCCCCTCACCCCGACCCTCTCCCCCGCAAGCGGGGGAGAGGGGGCAGAGCCATCTTCGTAACGAGAGAGCTGGAGCCCATCAACAGCCGTGCTCATTAACAACCGTTCGCCGGTCAGCTGGGCGATATGGCCGACCAGGTCTATACGCGCGATTTGTTCGGCGGCAACTGAGGTCGCAAGACGCAAGCCGTCGAAGCAGAGCGCTGCTTGTTGCTCCCTTCTCCCCCGCGTGCGGGGGAGAAGGTGCCGAAGGCGGATGAGGGGGCTTTTGTCGCTTGCCTTGATGTCCCAGCCTCAAGCAATCAATAGACACGCGGCTTGCCTGTTCGGCTTCGGAAGCAACTGTCCTCATCGCTTGGCTGGCTTCGTTGGCCCTCTCACCCCGGCCCTTTCCCCCGCCAGCGGGGGGAGAGGGGGCGGAGCCATTTCCGTAAAGAGAGAGCCGGAGCGCTTCAACAGCCGTGCTCATTAACAACCGTTCGCCGGTCAGCTGGGCGATATGGCCGACAAGGTCTATCCCCGGACTCTGTTCGGCGACAACTAAAGGAGTGAGTGCAGAGGAGTGAGGAGTGAGGAGTGAGCGAAAGCGGAGCAGGGATGAGGGTGTGTAACTTTTCGCTCATCCCTCTTCGCTCACTCCCCGCTTCAGCCCTTCAACAGCGCCGAGATCTCGTCGGTCTTCTGCTTCAGCAACGCCGCATCGCCACGGGTTTCCAGGTTCAGGCGTAGTAGCGGCTCGGTGTTGGAGCTGCGGATGTTGACCCGCCATTGGCCGAAATCGGCGCTGATGCCGTCGGTGTGGTCCAACTGCGGATTCAGCTCGGCATAGGTATCCATGACGCGCTGGACCGCGGCCTTGGCGTCGTCGACCTTGAAGTTGATCTCGCCGCTGCACGGGAACTTGGCCACGCGGTCGGCGACCCAGTCGCCCAGCGAGCGGCCGGAAGTGCTGACCAGTTCGGCGATCAGCAGCCACGGGATCATGCCCGAATCGGCGAAGGCAAACTCGCGGAAGTAGTGATGGGCGCTCATCTCGCCGCCATACACCGCGTTCTCCGCGCGCATCTTCTCCTTGATGAAGGCGTGGCCGCTCTTGCACAGCACCGGCACGCCGCCAGCTTCCTCCACCATCTCGATGGTGTTCCAGGTCAGGCGCGGGTCATGCACGATCTTGCCGCCCGGCTGCTTGGCCAGGATCGCCTGGGCCAGCAGACCGACCAGGTAATAGCCCTCGATGAACTGCCCCTTCTCGTCAAAGAAGAAGCAGCGATCGAAGTCGCCATCCCAGGCGATGCCGAAATCCGCGCCGTGCTCTTTCACCGCACTGGCGGTGGCCTCGCGGTTCTCCGGCAGCAGCGGATTGGGAATGCCGTTGGGGAAGTTGCCATCGGGTTCATGGAACACGCGGATGAATTCCAGCGGCAGGTGCGACGCCAGCAGATCGACGATGGCGCCGGCGCCGCCGTTGCCGGCATTGACCACCACTTTGAGCGGCTTGAGCGTGTCCGGCTTGATGTAGCTCAGCAGGTGCTGGATGTAGGCGGCCTTGTCCGGGCGGTGTTCTTTCCTGGCCGTCGGCGTGCCGGCCGGCGCCTTGTCCGCGTCGGCCTGGTCGCGGATATCGAACAGGCCGGTGTCCGAACTGATCGGACGCGCGTTTTCGCGCACCAGCTTCATGCCGTTGTAGTCCATCGGATTGTGGCTGGCGGTGACCATCACGCCACCGGCGGCCTTGAGGTGATCGGTCTGGAAATAAACCTCCTCGGTGCCGCACAGGCCGATGTCGATCACCTCGCGGCCCTTGGCGCGCAGGCCGGTCGACAGCGCGTCCTGCAGGCCGGCGCTGGTCAGGCGCACGTCGTGTCCCAGCACCACCGGGCCGGCGTCCAGCATGTCGGCCAGGGCCACGCCGATGCGGCGGGCCAGATCTTCGTCCAGTTCATCGGGCACGCGGCCGCGGATGTCGTAGGCCTTGAATGCGGGAAGCGGCATGGGGAGTCCTTATGCGGGGGAAGCGGGCCGGCGAGTGTAGCCAAGCCGATGGCAACCGGGCGTTAGCGCGCAGGACCAAACTCCAGCAGGCCCCTGATCGACCCGCGCCGCTAGAATGCGAGGCCACGCAAGGACCAACGGAAACGATGCGATGACCCAGACAACTCCCGGCGCCGCCACGCGCACCGGCAAGGCGGCTCAGAAGGTATTCCCGGACGCTGCCACCGCGCTGGCCGACATCGCCGCCGACGGCCAGACCCTGGCGGTGGGCGGGTTCGGCCTGTGCGGCATCCCCGAGCAGCTGATCGGGGCGCTGCGCGACACCGGGGTCAAGGACCTGACGGTGATCTCCAACAACGCCGGCGTGGACGGCTTCGGCCTGGGCCAGCTGCTGGAGTCGCGCCAGATCAGGAAGATGATTTCGTCCTACGTGGGCGAGAACAAGGAGTTCGCCCGCCAATACCTGGCCGGCGAACTGGAACTGGAGTTCAACCCGCAGGGTACGCTGGCCGAGCGCCTGCGCGCCGGCGGGGCGGGCATCCCGGCGTTCTTCACCGCCACCGGCTACGGCACGGTGATCGCCGAGGGCAAGGAGACCCGCGAGTTCGACGGCAAGCACTACATCCTGGAAACCGCGCTGCGCGCCGACCTCGCCCTGGTCAAGGCCTGGAAGGCCGATGCCGCCGGCAACCTGCTGTTCCGCATGACCGCGCGCAACTTCAATCCCGCCTGCGCGATGGCCGGCAGGATCTGCGTGGCCGAAGTGGAAGAGGTGGTCGAGGTCGGCGCCATCGATCCGGACCAGGTCCACCTGCCGGGCATTTACGTCGACCGCATCGTGGTCAACGCCAATCCGGAAAAACGCATCGAACAGCGCACCGTGCGCGAGCAGGAGAAGAACTGATGGCCTGGACCCGCGAACAGATGGCCGCGCGCGCCGCGCAGGAACTCACCGACGGCGCCTACGTCAACCTGGGCATCGGCCTGCCGACCCTGGTGGCCAATTACATCCCCGACGGGGTGGACGTTTGGCTGCAGTCGGAAAACGGCCTGCTGGGCATCGGCCCGTTCCCGACCGAGGATGAGGTCGATGCGGACCTGATCAACGCCGGCAAGCAGACCGTCACCGCGCGCAGGGGTGCCAGCTTCTTCGGCAGCCACGACTCGTTCGCGATGATCCGTGGCGGCCATATCGACCTGGCGATCCTGGGTGCGATGCAGGTCAGCGGGAAAGGCGATCTGGCCAACTGGATGGTGCCCGGCAAGATGGTCAAGGGCATGGGTGGGGCGATGGACCTGGTCGCTGGCGTCAAGCGCGTAGTGGTGATCATGGAACACGTCGCCAAGGACGGCAGCCACAAGATCCTGCCCGCATGCGACCTGCCGCTGACCGGCGTCGGCGTGGTCGACCGCATCATCAGCGACTTGGGCGTGTTTGATGTCACGCCCGATGGTCTGAAGCTGGTGGAGTTGGCCGAGGGTGTGGAGCAGGCCGAAGTGGAACACAGCACCGGTGTTGCCGTGCTTGGCAACGCTTGATCGGATCGCGATGCAGGACCTGTCGCTGGAACAGGGATGGCTGGATGTGTCCGCTTCGGCCACCTTGTTTGAGCAGTGTCACGCGGGTATCGCCTGGCATACCCACCGCATCCGCATGTTCGGGAAGTGGGTGGATTCGCCGCGCTTGAGTTGCTGGATCGGGGATCCCGATGCGCGGTACCGGTATTCGGGGACGACGTTGGAGCCGCATCTCTGGCCCGGGGCGCTGCTGCCGCTGCGCGCAAGGCTGCGACAGGAGCTGGGGATCGACTTCAACAGCGTGCTGGCCAACCTGTACCGGGATGGGCGCGACGCGATGGGCTGGCACAGTGACGACGAACCCGAACTGGGCCCGGAACCGGTGATTGCCTCGATCAGCCTGGGCGCGGCGCGGCGGTTCGTACTGCGCCGGCGCGACGACCCTGCGGTGCGCTGTGAGTTCGTACTGGAACCGGGCAGTCTGCTGGTCATGCGCGGCCGCAGTCAGCGCGATTGGCAGCATGCGCTGCCGCGGACGGCCAGGCCGGTTGGGCCGCGGATCAATCTGACCTTTCGACAGGTTGTCGCCAGGCCCGATCGGGCCTGAGAGCTCCCGGTGACGAGGCGTCCGCTTTGCGGCGCAACACCGCGAGCGGAACATCTATAAGGCCGTTGCAGATGGCCTAGTGCCGACTTCGACCGATGGATGGACCTGTGCGCTGGTCAGCGTCCAGCCGACGATCTGGCCGGTCAGCTGGGTCAATGCCTGGCCGAAGGCCTGCACGACCTGGGCGGTCTCGACGCTCCCGGCAGGCTGGGTCACGCTGAAGGTGCGCGAGGCGGCCACGCTCTGATCGGCGCTCTGGACCAGCTTGGCATTGACCACCAGCACGACCGAAGGCGTCTGGTTGCCGGCGTAATCGGCTTCGAACCGGCGTACATCCATCACCAGCTTGTAGACGCCGCGGATGCCCGAATCAGCGGTGCCGGTGCCGCCGGTCTTGCCCGAATCCTCCAGGGTGCGCACCACCGCGTCCTGCAGCATGTCGGTGGCGCTCTGCGCCCAGGCGGCGCCGTGATAGACCTGCAGTTCGTCGGGGGTGGGCCGCACCGCGATACGCGAGCCGTCCAGCAAGCGCGCGGCGCTGGGCTTGGCCACTACGAACGCCGCCGGCACCGACGGCCAGCTGGGATCGGCGGTGACCTGCACCTGCGGCGAATAGATCGAGGTCGGCTCGCGGCTGCCGCCGCCCAGCAGCGAAGAGCAGCCGGCCAGCGCCAGCGAGGCGCCCAGAATCAAGGTGAGGGTGGACGCCTTCATTTCGGTTCGAACTCCTTGGGTGCGTCGCGGCCGAGCAGGTAGCGCGTGGGATTGCCTTCCAGCCGGTCGCTGACCCGGCGCAGGTCGCGGATCAGGCCGCGCAGTTCGTTCAGGGTCGGGCCCAGCTGGGCCAGGCCTTCGTTGGCGAAGCTGTTGATGGCCTGGCGGTTCTCGCCCATGATCGCGTCCGCGTTGCCGGCGGCCGAATCCAGCTTGGCCAGCGCGGTGTCCAGCTTGGCCAGCGTCTGCGGCAGCTGCTGGACCACGTTTCTGTCCAGGTCGGTCAGCGTGCCGTTGGCCGTGGTCAAGGTGGTGTCCAGATTGCGCGCGGCATCGCGCGCGGACACCAGCAGCGCCTGCACGCCGGCCTCGCGGTCGGAGATGTCGCCGCTGATCTTCTGCAGGTTGTCGAGCGTGGCCGAGATGGCGGCGACGTTCTTGTCGCTCAATACCAGGTCCATCTTCTCGACGATGCGGTTGGCGGTGTCGGTGATGTTCTGCAGGGCCGAAGGGCTGGTGCGGATCACCGGCGCATCGCGCTGGTCCACTTCGGTCAATTTCTGCGACGACGGCGAACCACCGCTGAGCTGGATGATCGCCGGGCCGGTCAGGCTGGTGATGGCCAGCTTGGCGGTGGTGTCGGTCTTGACCGGGGTATTGGAGTCCAGGCGGATCTGGGCGATCACCTGGCTGGGGTCGTTGGGCGCCAGCGACAGCTTGGTGATCGAGCCAACCGCGATGCCGTTGTACTGCACCGGGCTGCCCACGCTCAAGCCGGTGACCGCTTCGCGGAACACCACCTGGTACTGCTGCCAGCTGCGCTCTGACGAGTACTTGGCCGCCCACAGGCCAAACAGCAGCAAGCCGATGCCCACCACGATGGTGAAGGCGCCGATCAGGACGTAATTGGCCTTGGTTTCCAAATGCCGGTTCTCCGCAGTTAGCGCGCGTCGCGCGCGGCCCGGGCGCGCGGTCCGTGGAAATATTCCTGGACCCAGGGGTGGTCCAGCTGTTCGATCTCGGGAAGCGGCGCGGTGGCAATGACTTTCCTGTCGGCCAGTACCGCCACCCGGTCGCAGATAGCGTACAGGGTGTCCAGATCATGGGTGATGAGGAACACGGTCAGGCCCAGCGCTTCCTGCAGGGTCTTGATCAGGCGGTCGAAGGCGGCCGCGCCGATCGGATCCAGGCCGGCGGTGGGTTCGTCCAGGAACAGCAGCGGCGGGTCCAGGGCCAGGGCACGGGCCAGGCCGGCGCGCTTGCGCATGCCGCCGGACAGCTGCGAAGGCAGCTTGCTGACCGTGTCGGCGGGCAGGCCAGCCAGCTTGACCTTCAGCAGCGCCAGTTCGTAGCGGAAGCTCTCGGGCAGGTCGGGGTGATTTTCCTTGAGCGGCAGCTGCACGTTCTCGCCCACGGTCAGCGAGGAAAACAGCGCGCCGTCCTGGAACAGCACGCCGGTATTGCGTTCGATGTGCTGGCGCGCGGCGCGGTTGCCGGCGCGGGCGTCCTCGCCCAGGACTTCGATCTGGCCCGCTTCCGGGGTCTGCAGGCCCAGGATGGTCCGCATCAGCACCGACTTGCCCGTGCCCGAACCGCCGACGATGCCGATGATCTCGCCCTTGCGCACGGTCAGGTCCAGGCCATCGTGCACGCTCTGCTGGCCGAACCGGTTCACCAGCCCGCGCACGCGGATTACCGCCTCCGGCTCGCCTGCCGCCTTGGCGTTCTCCAGCGGGGTCTGGTCGATCGCTGCGCTCACCAGCCCACCTGCATGAACCACAGCGCGAAGATCGCGTCGAAGACGATGACCAGCGAAATGCACTGGACCACGCTGGAGGTGGTGCGCTCGCCGACCGACTGCGCGGTGCCCTCCACCTGCAGTCCTTCCAGGCAGCCGATCAGGCCAATGATCAGCGCGAATACCGGCGCCTTGACCAGGCCGACCAGCAGGTGCCGCAGTTCGATGGTGTCGTGCAGGCGCGAGATGTACTGCTGCGGCGGAATGCCAAGATCGAACGCGCCCACGGTGATGCCGCCGGCCAGGCCGGACATCATCGCCACGAAGGTCAGCATCGGCAGGGTCGCCAGCAGCGCGATCAGGCGCGGAATCACCAGCAGGTCGATCGGGTCCAGGCCCAGGGTGCGGATGGCGTCGACTTCCTCGCGGCTCTTCATCGCGCCGATCTGCGCGGTGAAGGCGCTGGCGGTGCGGCCGGCCAGCACGATCGCGGTGAGCAGCACGCCGAATTCTCGCAGGAACGCGATCGAGACCAGTTCGACCACGTAAATCTCCGCGCCGAAATCACGCAGGATGGTCGAACCCAGGAACGCGATCACCGCCCCGACCAGATACGACAGCAGCGCCACCAGCGGCAGCGCATCCAGGCCGACCTGCTCCATGTGGTGCACGGTGGCGGTGATGCGCAGGCGCTTGGGCTCGTGGAGGATGCGCAGCAGCTTGACCAGGTTTTCGCCGGTGAAACTGACCAGCGCCATGATCTCGCGGCCATTGTCCTGGACCTGGTAACCCAGGCGCCCCAGCGCGGCCAGAAAGCCCAGGTCGCGCTTCCTGCGCGGACGGTCATCGACCACGTCTTCGATGCTGGACACCAGCGCCTGGTGGTCCTGGCGGAAGTGCAGGTTCTCCGGCGCAATGCTGTGGCGGTTGGCATGGCGCAGCAGGGCCAGCACGCCGGCCGAATCCAGGCGGCCGATCTGGCTGGCGTCCAGGGTCTGTGCGTCTTCGGGGATGCGCTGCAGCTGCTTGCCGACATCCCGTGCGAAGGCGAGCGTCCAGTTGCCCAGCAGCCGGGCCCGCGTGGGCTCGGCCGGGTCGATGTGGACCTCGGGCTGTGTCTGGGCGGGCGTCATAATGGTCTGGCGGCGAGCATACAGGCTATGCCGGTGAAGGTCAGCGCAACGCCGGCCACCGCGCGCCGGCCCAGCGGTTCGCGCAGCCACAGCGCGCCCAGGATCACCAGGAACACCGAAGCCGATTCATTGAGGATCGCCGCCACCGCCGCCGGCGCGTACTTGTAGCCGCCCAGCCACAGCACCATCGACAGCCCTTGCCCGCACAGTGCGGCCACCACCAGCCGCGGCCACGGCACGGCGGCTGCCACGAACCGGAAATGCCGGCGCATGCGCGGCCACGCCGCCAGCAACAGCAGTCCGGCCACCGCGCCAGCCAGGCGCAACAGGGTGATCCACAGCAGCGGCTGGGCTTCCAGCACGTGCTTGAGCATGACGATCGAGACCGCCATCAGCGCGATCGACACCAGGCCGATCACCACGCCGCGCAAAGTGTGGCTCGGATGGCTATGCCGCTGTTTGGGTCGCCTGGCCACCAGCATCACGCCGCCGGCGACCAGGGCAAAACCTAGCCATTGCCACGGTCCCAGCCGCTCATCCAGAAACAGGAAGCCCAGCACCAGCACCAACGGACTGTAGAGATTGCCGACCACGCCCATGCGCCCGGCGCCGAGTTCGTTGAGCGCGCGGAAGTAGAGCGTGTCGGCGATCGCAATGCCCATTACGCCACTGATCAGTGACAGCACCAGCTGGGTACCGGTCAGCGAGGGCAGCTGGCCGTGCGTGCTGATCAGCGCCAGCGGCGTCAGGACGGCCAGCACCAGCCCGTTCTTGAACAGGTTCAGCGCGGCCGGCGGCAGCGTGCTGCCCAGCTGCCGCGCCAGGATCACGCCGAAGGCCCAGGTGGCGGCGCTGCCCAGCGCCAGGGCTTGGCCCAGGCCGATATTCATGCGGAGAGGAGAGGCAGCATGCGGCGTGGGAAGCAGGCAAAGGCGCGCCAGTGTAGGGGAACACCGGCGAGCCGCGATCCTACAAAGTCCTTCGCCGCTGAAGCGGCTCCCACATACCGCATTAGACTGTCGTGATGTCGCGTCCGCCCGCACCTGCTACCTACGCCCAGCGCATTGCTTTCGTTTGCGAGATCGCCGCGCGCCTGCACCGTTACGGCACCACGGCCCAGCGCCTGGAGGGCAGCATCCTGGCGTTGTCGGCGCGGCTGGGGCTGGATTGCGAGCCCTGGTCCAACCCGACCGGCATGATCCTGAGCTTCAGCGATCCCAAGCGTGCGCTGGGCGCCAGCGATACCACCCGGGTGATCCGGCTGGCGCCGGGCGAGAACGACCTGCACAAGCTCAGCGAAGCCGATCGCATTGCCGAGTCGGTCGCCGCCGGACAGATGTCGCTGGCCGAAGGCCATGCCGATCTGCGCGCGCTGGACCGGCTGCCATCGCGCAGCTTCCGCCTGAAGCAGATCCTGGCCTTCGGCCTGGCCTCCGGCGGCGTGGCCGGATTGTGGCGACTGCCGTGGCTGGACATCGCCACCGCCACCTTGATCGGCGTGCTGATCGGAGTGCTGTCCCAGCTCAGCGATCGCCGCCCGCAGCTGCGCGAGGCCTCCGACGCCATCGCCTCGCTGGTGGCCGGGCTGGTGGCGATCGTGATTTCCAACCTGGTCGCGCCGCTGAACCTCAACACCGTGATCATCGCCTCGCTGGTCGTGCTGCTGCCGGGCATGACCCTGACCAACGCCTTCAACGAGCTGACCAGCCAGCACTGGGTCTCGGGCACGGCGCGCTTTGCCGGCGCGGTCACCACCGTGATCAAGCTCACCGTGGGCAGCATCATCGCGGTGACCCTGGCGCAGATGCTGGACCTGTATCCGGAGGTGCGCGCGCTGCGGCCGCAGCCGGACTGGGTGGAGTGGGGCGCACTGGTGATCAGCGGCTATGCCTTCGCCATGCTGTTCAAGGCGCATCGCCGCGATTATGTCTGGGTAGTGGGCGCGGCGATCTGCGGGTATCTGATCTCGCGCTATGCAGGCAAGGCCTGGGGCAGCCCGGTCGGCCTGTTCCTGTCGGCGCTGGTGATGACCGCCTTGGGGAATTTATTCGCGCGGCGCTTCAACCGGCCGGGCGCGCTGATCCGCCTGCCCGGCATCATCATGCTGGTGCCCGGCAGTGCCAGCCTGCGCGGGCTGATGAACCTGGTCCAGGGCGGCACGCCAAGCAGGGATTCCACCCTGCTGGTAGTGCTGCAGATCCTGATGGCGCTGGTGGCCGGGCTGCTGTTCGGCAACCTGCTGGTGTCGGCGCGCAAGGCGCTTTGAATCGCGCCGGTACCCTGGTTATCGCCGAAATAAAAACGCCGGCAATGCCGGCGCTTTTTGTCCTGCGGATCGAATGAAACAGCGAAGGATTACTTCTTCGGCTGCTTGATCAGGAAATCTTCCGGCTTCTTGCCCGAAGCCACGTAAGCGGCCAGCCAGCGCGGCTGCTTGCCACGGCCGGTCCAGGTTTCCTTGGTATTGGCCGGGTTGCGGTATTTCGGCGCGACCTTGCCCAGCTTGCGGCCGGCGGTGGTGGTGGACTTCTTGGCCGCCCTGCCGCGGGTCGGTGCGGTGGCGCCAGCGGTGCCGAACAGCTCGTCGATGCTGTAACCCTCGGATTTTGCGAACTTCAGAATGCGGCTGCGCACCTTGGTGATGGGCGTGCGCTTGGCAATGACCGTCTGCCGCTTCTGGGCCTGCGCGATCAGTGAGGCGAGTTCCTTGGGGGACAGTCCGGAAAGGTCAATCGACATCGAGTAACTCCGATTTGGAGGGAAAGAGACGCCGATCCTTGGCGGAGTGCGCCCGATCCTAATCCAAACCGGTAATCGGATACAAACTGCCCGATTAACTGCCAAATGCGAGAAGGCCGGCAATGGCCGGCCTTCCATGGGCAATATCGCGGGATTTTCAGCCTGCGCGCAGGCGTTCGAGTAGCTGGGATTTGTCCAGATTCTCGGCCGCTTCGGCACGACGGGCGCGGTATTCGAAGGTGCCTGCGGCCACGCCGCGTTCGGAAACCACCACCCGGTGCGGAATGCCGATCAGTTCGATGTCGGCAAACATCGCGCCGGGGCGCAGCCCGCGATCGTCGAGCACCGCATCCAAACCTGCCGCCTGCAGTTCTCCCAGCAGGGCCTGCGCGGTTTGGGTCACCGTCGCATCCTGCTTGGGATTGATCATGCACACCGCGACCTGCCACGGCGCCATCGCATCGGGCCAGATGATGCCGTTGGCATCGTGATTCTGTTCGATGGCCGCCGCGACGATGCGCGATACGCCAATGCCATAACAGCCCATCGACAGCACCGCGGCCTTGCCGTTTTCGTCCAGCACGGTGGCGTTGAGCGCTTCGGCGTATTTACGGCCCAGCTGGAAAATATGGCCGACCTCGATGCCGCGTGCGAGTTTGATTTCGCCGCCATCGGCGGCGCGGTCGCCATCGACCACATTGCGGATGTCGGCCACGTCGGGCTCGGGCAGGTCGCGGCCCCAGTTGACGCCGGCAATATGGAAGCCCGCCTCGTTGGCACCGACGACAAAATCGGCCAGCGCGGCCACGTCGCGATCGGCGACCACGCGGATGGGTTTGCTGGCGTTGATCGGACCCAGAAAACCAGGCTGGCTGCCCAGGTATTCGACGATTTCCGCTTCGGTGGCCATGCGGTAATCGGCCATGCCCGGGACCTTGGCCAGTTTGATTTCATTGACCGCGTGATCGCCGCGTACCAGCGCCAGGACGAAGCCGTCGTTAGTCATGATGGCGATGGACTTGGCAGTGCGCTGCAGGGCGATGCCCATCAGCGCGGCCACGTCCTCGCAGGTCTTCTGAGTGGGCGTGTCGATCCTGCGCAGGGCTTCGGCAGGGGCGGGACGCGGAGCCGGTTCGGCGGCCACGGCCGCTTCGACATTTGCCGCATAGTCCGAACCGGTGGAGAACGCCAGCGCGTCCTCGCCCGATTTGGCCAGCACGTGGAATTCCTGCGAGGCGTCGCCGCCGATGGCGCCGCTGTCGGCCAGCACCGCGCGGAACTCCAGTCCCAGACGGGTGAAGATGCGGGTATAGGCCGCATGCATGTTGCGGTATTCGCGCACCAGGTCCGCCGGATCCAGGTGAAAGGAGTAGGCGTCCTTCATCAGGAACTCGCGCGCACGCATCACGCCGAAGCGCGGCCGGATTTCGTCGCGGAACTTGGTCTGGATCTGGTAGAAGTTCACCGGCAGTTGCTTGTAGCTGGACAGTTCATTGCGGGCGAAATCGGTGACCACTTCCTCGGCCGTCGGCGCGTAGCAGAACGTCTGCTCCTTGCGGTCGGTCATCTTGAGCAGCTGCGGGCCGAACTTCTCCCAGCGGCCGGTTTCTTCCCACAACTCGCGCGGCTGGATGGTGGGCATCAGCAGTTCCACGGCGCCGGCGCGGTTCATTTCCTCGCGCACGATGGCTTCGACCTTGCGCAGCACGCGCAGGCCCAGCGGCGACCAGGTGTACAGGCCCGAGGCCAGCTTGCGGATCATGCCGGCGCGCAGCATCAGCTGGTGGCTGACCAGCTCGGCGTCGGAAGGGGTTTCCTTGGTGGTGCGAAGGTGGAACTGCGACAGGCGCATCGGATGGATATCGCTGAGCGGAAAGCCCGCATTTTGCCAGTTGCCGCGCCCGGGCGTCCGCTTGGACGTCGCGGCAGCGTTGCTTCAGTGCGCCGGCGGGGCCGAGGGCCTGGTGCCCAGGTCGACCGGAATCCGCTCGAAACGCGTGCCTTTGGGCGGCGGCGCGTCGGTGATGTGCAGGATGCCGGCCTCGTCGTGCCAGCGATAGAGCGACGGGCCTTGGGCGGCGTGCGCCTGGCCGTCAGCGGTTTTGGGAGCGTGTCCTGCAGGCGCCGGCGCGCGGCCGAAGTACCAGTAGAGGCTGCCGCCCAGCAGCAGGCCCGCCAGGATGGCCCAGCCGATCCGCACCGCTCAGCTGCGCGGTGCGGCGCCGCTGGTCGGCGCGGCCGGCGTGCAGTAGGCCTTGACCGCAGCCTCGGCCAGGTCGCGCTGGCTGGCGCGCTGCGCGTCGCTGAGCACCTCGCCTGGCTTGCCGTCTTCGCCCAGCTGCCGGACCGGCGCCGGGTTGGACAGGATCTTCTGGTTCAGTCGGGCGCTGGAGCACTGCGCGCTTTCGGCCGGTGCGGCCTGGGCCGCGGCCGGTGCGCTGCCGCGGGCCAGGGCGTCGGTGGCGTTGATCTGCTTGCCTTCCAGGGTGCTCTTGGGCGGCGGGACGTCCGAGTAATGGGTCACGCCCTGGGCGTCCTTCCACTGGTACAGGCTCTGGCCACAGGCCAACGGGGAGGCCAGCGCGGCCGACAGGATCAAGCAGGTGGACAGGCGCATGCACGGGCTCCGCTTCAGGTGTCGCATCGGCGCCGATTGCAGCACCCGCAGCGGTTGCTGGCAAGCTGGAATCGTTGCCTGGCCCGCAACGGCCCGCCAATGCCCCGGCAAGGCTAAACTGGCGCGATGGATGAGCTTAACCAGCCCAAACGGGCCCGCGGCATGTATTTGCTGCCCAATCTGTTTACCACCGCCGGCCTGTTTTCCGGCTTCTACGCGATCATTGCCGCGTCCAACGCCGAATTCGTGCAGGCGGCCATCGCCGTGTTCATCGCCGGCCTGATGGATGGCGTGGACGGGCGCGTGGCGCGCCTGACCGGCACCAGCAGCGCTTTTGGCGTGCAGTACGACTCGCTGGCCGATCTGGTGAGCTTTGGCATGGCCCCGGCGCTGGTGATGTACCACTGGTCGCTGTCGTCGCTGAAGCTGGATGGCGACACCCTGGGCCGGGTCGGCTGGGCGGTGGCATTCCTGTATGCGGCCTGCGCGGCGCTGCGCCTGGCCCGCTTCAACACCCAGGTGGGTACGGTCGACAAGCGCTGGTTCATCGGCCTGGCCAGTCCGGCTGCGGCGGGACTGATGATGTCCTTCGTCTGGGCCTTCGCCGATGGCGAGCTGGGCTGGAGCGGCGACCAGTTGCGCTACGTGGCG